>Ga0233437_1000252_pt1 | contig 130134 bp, 162 predicted proteins | sample SI_122_August201_FD_182714 | JGI IMG/M metagenome (GOLD analysis project Ga0233437, IMG submission 182714) | Seawater microbial communities from Saanich Inlet, British Columbia, Canada - SI_122_August2016_200_MG | ecosystem: Environmental > Aquatic > Marine > Inlet | place: Canada: British... | reverse complement strand
TTCAAATTTCTTATCAACCGTTTAATTTTTGTAGTTAGACTACTTTGTTTTTTCATTCTGATCACCTCAGATTAGAATAGTTTTCAGGGTAGATTAATTTTGCCCTGAAGACTTTTTCAACAGAGCCAGTTTTAAGAATAAATCTAAGAACAAGCAACAAAACATTAGGGTGCATAAAAGCAAATATTCCCCTGAAGAATTAGGGAAAAAAGATCAAAGCCATCTGGAAAGAATGCTACGCGCGATTAAAAAAATTAAGGGTATTTCACTTAATAGAGATTATCTAGGATTGGACAGAATAGAAGGAAATACGTATAAATATTATCGAGCTGTTAAAGAAGTCTATGAGAAATATGTTGGATCTTAGTAATCTTCTTCCTTAATTAACAAATCTTCTTTTCTCTTACATAAAACATAAGCTCTTGAAGGTTTATGTTCATCTTGTAAAACATATCCTGTGCCCCCTAATTCTTTTTCTATTTTAGAAATAAATTCAAGCATTTCTTCATGTGTTGGCATTCTATCATAACCTAAACGCTCTCTTGCAAACCCTACCGACATGAATCCTTTGAATTCGATGAAAGCGGGTTCTGAATCTTTTATCATTTGGGCAAATTCTTTTGCATGTTCGTTTTCCATATTCAAGTCCTTAACTAAATTTATTCTAAAAACAGTTGTGTTTGGTTTTTTTATTTTTTTAAAAAGTTGTAATGTTTCGTTTAATTTTTCCCAAGCATGTTCCTTTAGACTTCTATGGAATTTGTCATAAGCTTCTTTGTTTGAGGTATTTACAGAAACATAAAGTCTCGTCGGTAAAGTGTTATCTTTGATTAATTTTTCAATTACTTTTGGTTGTAAACCGTTCGTTACCAAGAAAGATGTTGCGTTTCTATTTCTAATTTCCTGAATTAATTCTCCCACCTTTGGATAGAGTGTTGGCTCTCCTGTTAACGATAATGCAAACTGGTTTGGTTGTTGTGCTTCGTTTAATTTTTCTTGATTTGCTTTAGATAGTTGTTTACTTTTTGATTTAGGATTAATTTTAAATCCGGTTAAGAGTTTTTGCTGTGCCTTGATTGCTCCTTCAAGAATATCTTTTGGATCATCTGGATTCTCAATCATTTTATTTTGAGCGTTAGAGATATCTCTCCAACAATGTATGCATCGATTATTACAAAGTGTGGAACAAGTCATTTGGCAGCAAAGATGTGCCTTTATTCCATAGAATTTTTCTTTAAAACAAACTCCTTCATCTTTTAGAGATTTCTTTGTCCAGTTACATAGTTGGACAGCTGAATGATTTAGAACAGGTTCATAAGTTTCTTTTCTTACACGTTTTCTTGCTCTTGACATGTTGAGGAATAGAAATGGAGGGTTTTAAGAGTTTTGGAGCGGAAAATTGCTCACTTAATTAAATTGCTAAACGCAAATTCACTTTTCACTCGCTTTACACTAAACATTAAGTTACCTGGACAAGCTTTTTTGGGTTAGATTATTAGATTTACTAAAAACAATTTATTATACTTCAAAAAGAGGTGATAATTAAATTTCTCGTGGGGGGACGTGGAGGGTGAAAACGAACCCTACAAAATCTGAACTACCCAGAAGATCATGATTAAAACCACCAATCCTAACAGAAAGTTAGTAACCCATTTGAAAGATTTTTCAGATTTCTTTTTAGAACCTGTGATTTGCAAAATTGTTAGATAGAAGAATCTTCCTCCATCAAAGATTCCCATTGGTAGCATGTTAACTAGTGCAACACTGAAGCTGATAAGAATTAACCACCATAATAAATCGTAAATGAACTGGAACCATTCGACTTTGGGTTCGTAATAAACATGAGGTTCTTTGTAGGAACTAAAGAATCCCGAGAACTTTGCAATGAAACCTTTTTGTTCTCCATAAAATACAATCCCAATCCAGGCTTTCTCTGGATTTTCTGGACTCTCTTGTAGGACTAAAGTATACATGAATTCGGTGCCATCGACTTTCGTTACTAGAGATATTTCTTCTCCTGCAGAATATTGTTCTATCACATTTGTGAATTCGTCTAGAGATCTAGTTTGCTCTCCATTAATAGAAATAATTGGACCGTAAAGTTCGTTCTTAACTGCAGGAGAATCATAATATAATGCAATCAATTCCTTATCTTTGGATAGCCCCCTAACTTTGGTGAATGTTTCTTCTCCTATAGAAAATACATTCCCCTCTTCTTTCATTATAGATTCTATATCCTTATATGCTGGACTGGCTAACGCAATCCCGTTTAACATTGTTATTTCTGAGACTTCGGTTATAGAATAAGCATAATCATCATAAACAACTCCTGCTGGAGCAAAGGCCGCGGCAAAGAATCCCCACAACAATAAAACTCCTGCTAGTGCTGTTAAAATATTCGCAAATGTTCCCGCGGATAAAACTGCTTTTTGTGCAAATGCCGATTTCTTTTGCATTACTTTTTCGTCTAGTTCAACAAATGCTGCTAAAAAGATTGGAAGGAAAAAAGGAAAGAATCCAAATCCGGTTTTTTTAGTTTTAATTCCATTCGCTGCTGCAAAGATTCCGTGAAAATATTCGTGAGTTATTGCTATTACCGCTAAGATTATTATCCAATATGTGAAATAGAAAGGTGGTAAGAAACTTAATTTGAATATCTGAGGTAAATAAGGAATTAGGGGCATGATAGGAGGAACTTTTATTGCTCTTACCGCGTCAGCATTGAATAAATAAATCCATAAAAGTTTTCCGAATAAATATAACATTCCTGCCATTAAAGCGTAACCTAACCAGATAGAAACATGGCTAATCCGTTTTAGAAATTTTCTATGCTTCTCTCCAAACTTCTTAATAGAATTTACTCCCCACTTTGTTCCGTATAATAAAAGTACTCCTTCCTTCTTTACCCTTTTTCTTCTGACATAAAGAAAAATTAAAATAAATACTAAGAAAAGTATTAACAATGCAATATCTAATAACATGAAATTCATTTTTTCACCTGATTAAAATATGGTAGATTGGTTTATAAAATTGGTGGTGATAAAATTAAATAAATTACTTCTTCTTCAAGGGTCTAAATTGTTTAGAACCACATTTTCTACATTTTACTCTAGCCTTAAGAACTCTTTGCGGGTCTGCTCTCATCTTAACTTTACACTTTTGACAGACGAAAAAATTCTTGAATAGTCTGTTCATTGCTTCTGGTATTTTAGTTGCCATTGTAGATTAAGTTAAATCTTCCTTTTTATAATTTTTGTTCCTTCAATATCCCAGTATTCTAGGTTATCGTTCTCTACTAGCTCTCCTTTAAGCTCTTCTGGTAAATCCATCTCGATTGTTTCGAAAGATTCTAAGTCCATCACGCTTACTTTGTCTTCTGACTTTGAAAGAACCTGGGCCTTGTTTTTCGTAACTAAAGGGACTTCCAATTTATCGTGTCCAGGAATTACAAAAATCTTCTTTGATCCGGTAAACATATTAGCCGCTTCAATTCTACATTTAGCATGCCCGTGTTTTCCGGTCTTAGAAACATCAATTTTTTTAACGGTAAACGTTCCCCCGTCATGAATAATGTTTGTACCCACTCTTGCTTCTGTCGCCCCGATTATTTTTGCTACCATGTTATGTGAAAAAAGAATAACTTTATAAAAGTTTTTACTCATACCAAAATACAATGGCACTACAAAACAAAGATTTTATTGAAATTGAATTCACTGCAAAAATTAAGGATGGCGAGCTTTTCGATTCAAATAGAAAGGCTGATCTTGAAAAAGCAGGAATGCAAGGAAATCCTAAACCTATGATTTTATCTCTAGGACAGGGAATGTTTCTTAAGGGAGTTGAAGATTTTTTAATTGGAAAAGAGATTGGAAAATACACTATTGAATTAACTCCTGAAAATGCTTTTGGTAAAAGAGATCCTAAATTAATTAGGATGGTTCCATTGAAAGAATTTAAGCATCAACAGGTTATGCCGGTTCAGGGCCAGGTTTTTAATTTTGATGGTAAACTTGCTAAAGTTCTAACTGTTTCTGGAGGAAGAGTGATGGTTGATTTTAACAATCCTTTGTCTGGAAAAGATGTTGTTTATGATATTGAAGTTTTTAAGAAAGTTGAAGACTTAAATGTGAAAATTGAGGCATTAATTGATTTCTTTTTTAGAAAACCTTTTGAGTTTAAAGTTGAAGGAAAGAATTTGAATTTAAAGGTAGAAAAAGGATTCTTACAATTCGCCAATTTATTTGCTGAAAAATTCAAAGAGATTTTAGACTTAGATTTGAAAGTTGAGGAAACTGAAGCTAAGAAAGAAGAAGAGAAAGTTGAGGAAGAGGGAAAGGTGGTTGAGGAGGAAGATTCTAAAGTGGAAGAAAAGGAAAAGGATTCTAGTAAAGAGAAGGCACAATCTGAGTAATAAACAAAGATTATCACTCTTCAGAACACAATAATTTTTATAAAGCGACTTATTCTTTGCAGGATATGGATGAAATATATGAGAGGGAAGAGATGCAACAGAATTCTAGTCCGACAAGAGAGATTGATAAAGAATTAGAGCAGTTGATTAAAAATCAGGCTGCAAAGATTAAAGTTATTGGAATTGGGGGTGGAGGAAATAACTCTTTATCTAGAATGAGAGAGATTGGAATTAAAGGTGGTGAGCTTATTGCAATTAACACTGATGCACAAGATTTACTTTATGCAAATGCAGATCAAAAAATTCTAATTGGAAAAGAATCTACTCAAGGACTAGGTGCTGGAAGTAATCCAAGAGTGGGTCACGAAGCAGCTAAAGAATCTGAATCTGAAATTAAGAAAAAACTTGCGGGAGCGGACATGGTTTTCATTACTTGTGGACTTGGAGGTGGAACTGGTACGGGTGCTGCGCCGGTTGTTGCAGGTTTAGCTAAAAAACAGGGCGCTTTGGTTATTGGAGTTGTTACAATGCCTTTCACAATTGAGGGCCAGAAGAGGGTGGAGAATGCTATTGAAGGTTTAGAGAGATTACAGTCTATCGTCGATACATTAATATTAATTCCAAATGATAAATTATTAGAACTTGCACCAGAATTGCCATTACATACTGCGTTTAAGATCGCAGATGAAATCCTTACTAACTCGGTTAAGGGAGTAACTGAGCTTGTTACAACATCTGGCCTAGTTAATTTAGATTTTGCGGATATCAGGGCTGTAATGACCAATGGAGGGGTTTCTCTTATTGGGATGGGAGAATCAGATACAGAGAACAGAGCTGCAGATGCTATTGAGAAAGCAATTCAGAATCCTCTTTTAGATGTTGATATTTCTGATGCTAAAGGTGCGTTGGTTAATGTTATTGGTGGGCCAGATATGAGTTTGGATGAATGTAAAGAGATTATCAAGACGGTTGGTGAAAAACTTAATCCTTCTGCTAAAATGATTTGGGGTGCAAAGATTGCTCCAGATATGGATAAGTCACTTAGGGTTCTACTTATTGTTACGGGGGTTAAGAGTTCTCAGATAATGGGAGGAATGGATCCTATTGAAATGATTAAACAAAAAGAGATTGAAGATGAGTTGGGGATTGAGTTTGTTGATTGATTGTTCTAGAAGATATAAATTAATATAAACCGAAAAAATCTAAAATCTTATGAACAAAGATAAAACTCTTGAAATTATTTCTAAAAGTTATGGCGTTCAAATAATCCATAATGGAGAGGAATTTAACATAAAAAATATCGATTATTATCAACTATTTCTGGGGGGTTTTTCTGAAGGAAAAAAAGACTCTGAACTAGAATTAAATTTTTCATCTCCAAAATCTTGGGCAGAAAATAGATTCCTAATAGGTAGGCTAAGAAAGATTACTTCTTCGGACATTGAATTCTTTTTTCCTTCTCGACACAAAAGAGAAGATGTCAGAATAAACGGTGAAGAAGAGAATCTTGAATGGACATATTCTTTGAAATTTGATCCTTCTTACAAAATCCTAGACTTTCCAACTTTTACTTATAAACCTCCTCAAACACTTTCAACCTTTCTTGTTTGTCATCTATCTCCACAATTTCTTTGACAAGACTTGCAGAAGATTCATCTCGTAAATACTCACAACACTCTCCAATAGTCATTTGAATTCCTTTACGATACATAAACAAACTTAGAATCGCGTAAGCAATTGCAACAAAGATTGTATGACAAACAATTCCGTTTCCACGTCGGATAAAAGCTTTATCAAATCCTAAATTTTGTTTTATGTCTCGATGATAAGTTTCAATTTTCCATCGAATTTTATATATGCTTATAATTTCCTTAGGTGAATCATTAAAATTAGTTGAAATTAAATGCGCCTTCCCCTTAACTTTTTCATCTTTCATTTCATGAGAAATAATAAATTTCAAAGATTGTATTTTATTCAATCTTGCTTTCTTTTCCCAGACAAGATACCTTTTATCGTCGATAAAATACTTGTTCATCTTTTTAGAAAATAGTCTTTGGGTAATAAATGAAAGCTTTTGCGCCTTATTACTTTTTCCAATAAAGATTTTTCTATTTGTTTTTATTGCACAAATGACTCTTATGTCCAGGGCTTTGCATTTATTTATTAAATTTTTATCAGAATACCAAGAATCAAATAAAATTGTGTCTAATTTTAATTGAGCTTTTTTTAATTTATCGACGAGGATTTTAGCCATCTCAATTTTTGAATCAGTTTCTTTTGAATATAATTCTGGAAAAATAGGAAGTTGTAAAAAAGATGTACATAAAATTGCTGTAAAAAATTGATGCCCGTTTACATAAGAATTGCAGTTATGATCAAAATGAGATTGAGTTTGTTCAATATGTTTTCCATCTCTTTCTACAAGTGTATCGTCGATAAGAAGGTATGTTTTTGCATCTTTGAACACATATTTTAATTTTTCAAAATATCTTTTTTCTAGTTTTTCTTTATCAAATTTTGCTTCGTTTAGTGTATAATTTAATGTTTGTTGATTTACTTTTGCTGCTTTGGCAATCTTTTTAATACTCTTTTTCCCGAGCGTAATTAAGCCAGAAATATAATTATCCACAAGTCTAAAACTACCTTTTGTAAAAATCTTCTTTGCAAAATTTAAAATACTATTAATTCCTTTTATTTTTGGAAGCACCATCATGACTTACCACCTCTATTTTATGTGGTAATGGTGCTTCTACTATTTTTCGGTTTTCATTTAAAAGGGTTTTCTGGAAAGTCTAGCAAAATCTTACATTAAATAAACTTAAAAACTCTTTCTACCAAAGTTAATTATGAAAAAACTATTATTTATGATTCAACTTAAATCATTTTTTAAAAAATGTAAAAGAGTATGGATGACAATGAAGAAACCTTCGAAAGAGGAGTTTCAAACAATTGCTAAAGTGTCTGCATTAGGAATCCTCGTTATTGGATTAATTGGTTTCTTGTTCTCAATTCTTATGCAATTGTTCAAATAAATGTAACAATTTATTTATAGTTGAGTTAATAATTAATTCTATGATGATTCTTTATGAAGGGGAGCACTATAACGTAGCATATAATGGAATCCTGTTAGAGGGAATTTATCTTGGAAAAGTTCAGAAGAGTCACAGAATACTTTTGAATATTTCTCCGGATTCTAAAGAAATCCCAATTCATTTCCCGGTTATTTCAATAAAAAATATAAAAATGACTGATAACAAAATTATACTAAATGGCCTTCAGAGGAAAATTAATACGACCCCAGAAGAACAAGTATATCTTAATTCCATTGGTAAAAAACACTGGGGGCAAAATTTATAAACTAATTATTTCACCTAATTATGTCTACTTCTTAAATTTTAAGGGGTAGTGGAACACAAATGATTTATATTATTAAAGTAACAACAAACAAGGAAGAACGAGCGGTAGATATGATCGCGGATAGAGTTCAAAAGAAAAACATTAATGTTTTTTCAGTTTCGAGACCTCACGGTCTTAGAGGCTATATTCTTTTAGAAGCGGAGGATAGAGATTCTGCTGAAGAAGCGGTTTATAATTTACAGTATGTTAAAGGAATCATGGGTAAAAATATTACTTATGAAGAAATTAAAAATATGGTGGAACCTTCCGCCTCAACCATCTCAATTAAAGAGAATGATATTATTGAAATTATTGGGGCCACCTTGAAAGGTGAAAAAGCAAAAGTTTTAAGAATAGATAAACAAAAAGAAGAAGTTGTGGTTAGCTTGCTTGGGGCGGTTATCCCGTTACCGGTTACTCTTAAGATTGATAACGTTAGAGTTATTAGAAGAGAAAACGAGGAGGAAGATACAAATGAATATTAAAATTTTAGCGGATGGAGGGGCAATGAAACCCGGTCCTGCTTTAAGTCAAAAATTGGGCCCTGCAGGAATTCCGATCAATAAAGTTATAGAAGCTGTTAACAAAGCTACTGAGAATTTTAAGGGAATGAAAGTTCCGGTAGAATTAGATGTTGACATGGGAACAAAGGAATTTGGGATTCAAGTTTTTTCCCCACCAGTTTCTGAATTGATAAAAAAAGAATTAGGAGTTGCTAAAGGTTCTGGAGCACATGCAAAATTAAATGCGGGTAACGCTTCTATAGAACAAATAATAAAAATCGCTAAAACTAAACAACAAAATCTTTTATGTAACACCCTAAAAGCTTCTGTTAAAACAGTTTTGGGAAGTTGCGTTAGTTTAGGAATTTTAGTTGAAAGCAAATCTGCGAAAGAAGTTGCTGAAGAAGTTGAGGAAGGAAAATACGATAAATTAATTCAGGATGAAATTACAGAAACTTCTGAGGAAAAGAAGAAAGAGTTGGATTCATATTACAAAGATCTTAGGGCTGAACAAGATAAAGTTTTATTAGCTGAGAAGAGTGCTGAAGAGGCTGCCGAGGCTAAGAAAAATAAGTAAATAGCTTTATAAATTACTCTAAGCTCTAAATTCTATTGGGGCTATGGGGTAGCTTGGTTAGCCTATGACGTTTGGGACGTCATGACCCCGGTTCAAATCCGGGTAGCCCCACTTAAATTAAGATGACAACAAAATCAAAAAAAACAAGAGCTGCGGGAAGGTTTGGAGCCCGTTATGGAAAGAAAGCAAAAGATAAACTCGTTAAAGTTGAAGATAAACAAAGAGTAAAACAAAAATGTCCTTTTTGTCAGAAACTTGGAGTTAAAAGATTGGAAAAAGGAGTTTGGAAATGTCCTCGATGTGATAAAAAGTTTGCATCAAACACATTTCATTTAGATTAAAATGGTAGAATATAAATGTTTTAAGTGCGGGGAAAAAATAGAAAACAAAGATTTGAAAAAAAGATTTGTTTGCCCTAAATGTGGAAGTAAAATCTTCTACAAACCACGTACTAAAGTTAAGGTCGTAAAGGCTGAATGATTTTGTCATTCTCCATGAGTAAGATTTAAAAATAAATCTTACTAAGACTAAATAAACAATAAAATGGAAAATCAAGAAAAATTACAAGAATTACAAATTTTAGAACAAAATTTGCAAAGATTGATGATGCAAAAGCAGTCGTACCAGATGGAACTTGCCGAAACAGGATCTGCTTTAACTGAAATTAATGATTCTAAAGAAGATGCTTACAAAATTATTGGGCAATTAATGATTAGAACATCTAGGGAGAAAGTTTTGGAAGAATTAGAAGAAAAGAAAAAAATATTTGAAACAAAAATTACTACGTTAGATAAACAGGAAGAAGAATTTGTAAAAAGTGCAGATGTTATTAGAAACGAAATTTTTAAGAAAAAAGAGTAAATAGCCTTAATCTATATTCAAAAATCCCGAAATCTTTATAAAGATATCGAGTTTACATTTACCATGGCATTCAAAAAATTGAGAGAAGCATTCGGTGGGGGCATGTCTGAAGAATTATCAGAAGACTATGTTGAAATCGATTTAAACCAGGATAAGAAAGAAAATAAAATCTTGGTTAAGCTATTTTCTCTACGAGATTATGAAGATACAAATTTTGTTCTAAATGCAATTAGAGAAGGATATACAATCGCAATTATTGATATTAAACATCTAAAGAAAAAAGATCCTATTGAGTTAAAACGAGCTATTTCTAAGATTAAGAAAACAGTTCAGGCTCTCGAAGGAAGTATTGCAGGATTCGGAGAAAGCACAGTTATTGTTACTCCCTCTTTTGCAAGAATTGATAAAGAAGTTTCTAGACCAAAACCTTCTGAAAGAACTTACGACGATTACTAGATGCTTTTAGGAAAACTTAACAAGAATCTTTTTTTAGAACATATATTTTTTTAAAGTATTTTAGAGTTTATTTTTTATGATTAAGGATAAAGGGCTTGAAACAGTAAACAAAAGAATTATTTTGTCCGAAGGAAGAAAAGAAATTATCTTCATAGTACCTATAACTAGAGAGATCTATGTTTGCCCGGATACATATCCCTATAATGAATTTGAAGACAAATTAAATGAAAAAGATTTGAAGATTCCTACCTCTCCTCAAACAATCTCCTTGTTTTATTCTGCATTCCAAAATATAAAAGGAGAATGGGAATTTCCGGTTTCTCAAAATCTCTCTTATCTTAATTGGGAATCTACTGGAAACTTATATCTCCCAAAATCAAATGAAGAAGTTAACAATGGAGTTATTCTTGAAATAAACCCCTTAGTTGACGGAAGAGGCCTTAAAATGAATAAAAGCAAATTAATTAAGAGATTGCAAGATAACGATCCGTTAGTAAGATTTGTCCCTTTTGGATTTAAAATTGGAGACCAATCTTGGAAAGAACTAGAAAAAAATCCTTATGTCCAAGCAAGATATGGTGAAGAAGGAGCAGAAAGAATGGCAAAATTAGCTTCCAGTTATAGCACACCCCGATTAAATAGTTTTAATTCTATCAGTAAAGAGACAAGAAAACTTTCCGGATTGAGTAGTACTCATTGGTTTGGTACGAGTTACCTTAACCTTTCTGGGAACTTGTCTAAACTTGACAAAGGGTATGCCCACGGAATTCAATCAAAGAAAATAGCTTCTTAATTCAAAACCTTTAAAATCTAATTTTATTTGCAGTTATTATGAAAAAATTATTTATTCCAACTAAAAAGAAATTCTATGACGTAGATCTAACTAAGTTATCGGAAATTAAAGAAACTAAAATTGCGTTAGCGTATTCTATTCAGTTTGAGGAGTTAGCTATTAGTATAGAGAAAGAGCTGGAAGGGAAGGTTGTTCAGAAAGTCCAGGTTCTTGGATGTAGTTCTCCTACGTTTGATGACTCTGTTGAAGCCATTTTATTAATAGGGGAAGGGAAATTCCATTCTGTCTCTCTTGCTTATGAGACGGGCAAAAAGGTTTACTTGTTTAATGAATCTGGATTGATTGAGGTTTCAAGCGAGGAGGTTGAAAAATTAGAGAAAAGAGAGAAAGGTGCCTATCTGAGATATTTGCATTCTGAAAGCGTGGGAATAATGATTTCTACTAAACCCGGTCAGCAAAGAATGAAAAGAGCTATTGAATTCAAAGAGAATGTTTCTGAGAAGAAAAGTTATTTGTTTTTGGCTAATGAACTTAAAATTAACGAATTTGAAAACTTTGGTTTAGATTCTTGGGTTAACACAGCCTGCCCTAGGATGGATCTTGATGAAGCTTCGGTTATTAATATAACTAAAGTAGAGAAATCCCAGTAATTTAGATTCTAGACATTGAAAATAATGATTTCAGTGCCACAATGATTGTTGCAGGAACAAATAAAGCCAATAGTGCTGCGAATGTTGAAGCAACAGTATCTCCAATACCTATTCCTATTAAAGAACCCCTTACAGAATCCATTCCAAACTTACTAACAATTACCAATATGGCCCCGGTAATTAAAAAATTCTGAACATCTTTGCCAGAAACCTTTGTTGAAAAGCCTATTACAATTCCCAATATTACTAGAATTGCGTAGATTGGAGAACTAAATTGGGTGATCTTTGTTAAGGATAAAAATGAAGAAGTGCTCAGCCCAATCAAGACTGCTAAAACAACTCCAATTAGAAATCCCCATGCACCTAGCTTGTTTTCTGTAGCTTTTAAAACCATTTTATCGTCTATATAATTAGGATTTATGTTATATAAATGTTTTTAATTAAATTGCTAGTATATTCTAGAGAATAGAAATCTTTATAAAGCATCGTAACTCCAAAATGAATACATGACAAAGACAAAAACTTTAGGTTTTATGATTGCAAGTTTATTTGCGTTAATTCTTTTAGCTAGTTTAGGTAGTGCTATCACTTTAACTTCTCCTACTACGCCTGTTACACTAAATCCTCAAACAAATGCTACTTTTACTTTAAATTCTGATACTGTAGCTAATTTTACTGAAATTACTAGTCCTATTACTTTAACTGATAGTGATAGTCACTCGGTTACTTTGACTCTTACTGCTTTAGGAGATATAGATAATGTTACAAGTGTTACATACGATGTTAACGCTACAGGAGACTTAGATTCATTTAATTTCCCAGAATCTGCTTCAGATACTATTGAATTCACAATTGTTAATTATACAAACTCTTCTTTTAACGATACTAAAACTGTAACTTTCAAATTTGAGAACACAGATTATTGTGAAGATTGTGAAAATATTGGAAACGATTTGAAGATAAATATTGAAGGAATCGAAACTCTTGAAGGTTTTGGAGACGATGAAGTATTCTGGTACCTATACGATGTTATTGAAGTGGAAGTTTTGGTTGAAAATACGGGTGTAGATATTGATAATTTAGATCTTGAATGGGTTCTTTATAATGCTGCAGGTAAGAAAATCCAGGATGGAGATATTGATAAGTTTGACTTAGATGATGGAGATGAAGAGACTGTTTATTTCGAATTCAGATTAGATAGAAATATTAATGATTTTGATGGGGAAGACGCAGTTCTTTATGTAAAGGCTAAAGGGAAGATTGATGATTCAGATAGCGTTTATGACGACAATGAAACTTGTGATTCTGATAAGGAAGAAATTGAAATTAAGACAAATGATGATTTTTTAGTTTTAGGAGACATTGCAATTAATGGGGTTGCTCTTATTGAAGATTCTACATTAGAAAATCCTCTTCAGTGTGGTGCAGAATTTAATCTTGATGCTGAAATTGTTAATATTGGGGATGAAGATCAAGAAGATTTATCTGTTAGGATCTATAATAATGAACTTGGAATTAGTGAAATAGTTAACTTTGATAAAATTAAAAAGTTTAAAGATAGTAATTTGGTTTGGAGTTTTACACTTCCGTCAGATGCTGAAGAAGGAATTTATGTTTTGAATTTAGAAATTTATGATGAAGATAATGACCTTTATCAAAATAATGAAGATGATGAAGCGAAATTCGTTATTTTCTTTGAGATCTCTGGGAATTGTGCGATTTCGGAACCTTTAGTTAGTGCTAGTTTAGATTCGGAAGCTAAGGCTGGAAAAGAATTGATTGTTAATGTTTTGATTACAAATACTGAAGATAGAGAAGTTACATTTACTTTAAATCCTGCAGATTATACTTCATGGGCTTCGTTGGAAGATATGAGTGCTGCGCTATTGACTTTAAATGCTGGAGAGGCTAAAGAAGTTACTTTAACTTTTTCTGTAGAGAAAGGAGTAGAAGGAGCTCAAACCTTTGATTTAGAAATTTTAGAAGGAAGCGAATTTATTTTAAGTCAAGCAATTTCGGTGGATATTGAAGATCCTAAATTCAACTTATTTGAATTTCTAAAAGACTACTGGTTATTTGCAGGCTTAGGAGTTTTAATCTTAATTTTAATCATTGCAATAATTATTGTTGCTGTAAAGGCTTCTAGACGATAGGATTTTAAAGAATCTTCTTTTAAGTTATTCATGGAACGATTAAAGAATATTTTATTTCGATATGGTTTGCTTGCTTTGGTTGCTCTTTCGGGACTAGGATTCTTCTATTGGATTTTTTCTCCTTTAACAGTTTATCCAGTTTTTAGTTTATTTGATATCTTCTTTGACCCAGTATTTTGTGGAGATTGTGGAGCTAATACAATTTTAATCGATAATTTTCAAATAGAAATTATAGGATCTTGTATTGCTGGTTCTGCTTATTTGTTTTTGTTGATTCTTAATTTAGTTACTCCAAAAATTAAGATTTCTAAAAGATTAAAAATGATTGGCTCTGGCTTCTTGGCCTTCCTAATTATGAACATCCTTAGAATTTTTATTATGGGTCTAATGTATATTTATGGTTCTAGTTGGTTTGACTTTGCACACAAATTCGTTTGGTATATTGGGACAACCGTGTTCGTTATTTTAGTTTGGTTTATACAGGTTAAATATTTTAAGATTAAAGGAATCCCATTTTATTCGGATATAAAATATCTCTACTCTGGGACTAAAAAGAAATCTTAGAAGAAGAGTAGTGTAGAAGCCATAGACACCTGTCCCTTACTTCTACATTAAAGATCACAAAAGAAAGATTTATATATAAAATATGACTGAATTGGTTGTAGGAAAACGATAGAGGATGCTTGAGGAACCTGTACTTTTGTATGGCCGAACTCAAGGTTCGGGTTTAACCCTTCCTCTTGATTCTTACAATAAATCTAACATCTTAAAGTGTTTTTCAGTCAAAACTTTTGTAGGAGTTTTCCCTTTTTTATTCACATTCCAAGCCAATCTATCTGCAATATTTTTCTTTCCAAATAATGAATTTAGAGAAGGAATAATATTTATCTTCTTTTCATGATATTTTGTATTTAAAAATCTCTTTAGATGGTGCTTCAATTGTCCTGGAGAGAAACCATCGCAACAGATATAAAATGATGGGCAAGTTTCAATATAATCTTTTAAAGCGTAATATAATTTTACAGAGTGAACTATTATTGGGGCGTGTTTTTTTCCATATAATTTTTCTAATTTTCTAAAAACTTTTTTCTTCTCAGCAGAATAAAGAACAACTGTAAAATTGAATTTTCTTGAAGCTAAACCAAAAACACTTTTCTCTCTAATTTCTTTAGTTCTTCCGCTTGTATCTCCTAACGCGCAACCATCCGATAAAAGTCTTTTTCCCTTTTCCCTTTCATTTACCTTAAACATTTTTAAAATAAATGTCTTGTACTTATAAACGCTATCTCTTTTTTATGGCACATAATCCCAATATAATTTTTATAAAAATTAAAATGGTATTCCAGAGTAGATTTTGTATTTATGTTTTTTAAAAACTAATTATAACTTTGCATACTTTGAAAACATCTCTGCCATTATCTTTTCTGTTGCAGGTAAAATTTCACAATTAGCTATTTTAACTTCGTAGCAGTGCGGTGCAATTTCAATTATTTCTGTTTTATCTGCTTCAACTAAAGTAAATAGATTATATCTCTCGTCGCAAGTTGCGTTTTCATCCCGAACGAATTGTATTCCCATCTGAGTATGAAGATTCCCTAAATTTGCAATTGCTATTGTCTGGTCTCCATCACAATCAAATTCCGACTCTAAGTTTAATCCAGATATTTTTAATAATTCAAATTTATTTGAATCTTCAAAGAGAATCTTTTTTAATTTAGGAATTGGTGTTCTTAGATAAAAATTATAGGGTGTCGGCTGCCCATTATGGATTACCTCTATCGAGGTTTGTTGTAAAATTAAATCTCCGTAGTTTACTGTTTCAAACTTAACTCCGTCGTATTCATGAAATCTTACTTGCGATGCTATCCCTTGCCAAATTAATATTAATAATAAAATAACTCCGCAAAGAATAAGAACATTTTTTATTAGTTTTTGCCCTTGATCTTGAATGGATTTTTTTGAAGTTTGCTTTTCATCTTCTTTTGTAATTTCTTTTTTTAATGTTTCCTTCTTTGGAAGTTTCTTAACCGTTTTCTTTGAGGTTTTTGTTTTCTTTTTTTCTACCATTGTTATTTAGAGTGTGTTTTATTTATAAAACTTTATTGTTTGATCCCTAAAAGTTTGTAAAGGAATTCGTCTGTTAACATCACTATGTCTTGTTGACTTCCTTGTATGAAAACACAATTTTCTTCTATTGTTAGCGAGGGTTCTTCTGCTTCTTTAATTATTATGAAATTTTCTGTACAATTCTTTATGGGTAAATCTTCTGGACAATTTGATTCGTTTAAACAAGCATTTTGAAATCTTTCTACAAAATATTTTGTATTTGAATAAATCTCTGCTAACACTTCCTGGTTTGAAGAAGAAAGATAAAGAGGTTTAGAAAGATAATCTGTTGCTAGCGGAACTTGATTTAAAATATAATTTGAGACGTTTTCTGTTTCCTTTGGATTGTATCTAAACTTAAATGTTAATTCCCCTATATCTGTTAACCAATAATTATTATCCGGATAGAATTCTAATCCGTTGTATTTTACCTTTTTATTTCCTTCTGGCGAGAAAGATCCTACAACCATTCCGAAGGCACTCATCACCATTATTAAAACTAAAACTAATCCTAGCGCGACCTGTTGCTTTTTTCTCTTTCTTTCTTTATCCTTTTTAGTTGCAAGCTTTCTCATTTAATCTAGAATCGTCGAGGGTATAAAAAGATTATTGTTTGTGTTAGAAAAGGTTTGAAGTTTCTACTAACCCCTTAAATATAACAGAAGTGTTGTGAACGTTTTTTTTATGGAGAAAATCGTAATTTAGAATAAATCCCCTTTTTGGAGCGTACATTTCTAGGAAATTTCTAAAAGATCGGGAAATTTTATCTGAAAGAAGTTTGGATTTCACTTCAATAGGAATTATCTCTCCCTCTTTCTCTAAAATAAAATCTACCTCTGCTTTAGCTTTGGTTCTCCAAAATTTTATCTCTAAATCTTTTTTAATTAATTCCGAAGCTACAAAACATTCGTTAATTAATCCCTTATCTATCCTGGAATCTAATTCTTGGAAATTATTTAATACTAAATTTCTAAATCCGTTATCTAAGAAGAAATATTCTGAGGCTTTGATTAATTCTTTTTTCTTATTTGTAAAAAAAGGCTTTACTTCAAATAGAATAAATGTCTGTTTTAAAATCATCAAATATTTTAAAAGTTCCTTTCTAGAAATTCCCACTGAAGAAGATACTTCTTCGTAATTTAGTCTATTTCCTGAATGTAATGCAAGGGCCTTCATCAAAGTAATTAATTTTGAACTATCTGCTAATTGTAAAATTTCTTTTATTTCTCTCAACAGATAAGTATTATAAATGTTTTTTAAGATTTCTTTCTTTTCTTCAATAGTTTTAGATAAAACCACTCTAGGATACCCTCCAAATCTGGAAAATTCAAAATAGTGTTTATTTATTTTTTTAATAATTTCTGAAGAAATAGCTTTATCTAAAAATAACTTTGCTAATTTTTCATCTTTAAATTTTAAATATTCAAAAAAATTAAGGGGATAAAGATTAAAAACTAATACTCTTCCAACTAAATACTTTAGTCCTTGTACTGCCAAATCTTGGGCGGATGAACCAGAGATAAAAATTTTTATTTTAAAATTATCATAAATATATTTTAATTGCTTTCCCCCATTTTTTGCGTACTGGAATTCGTCAATGAATAGGTAGTCTCTTCCTTTGACATAAAGCTCTATGAAAGATTTTATATCATTAGTAAAAAGATTTAATAATTCTTGATCTTCGAAACTTAGTAATTCTTTGTTGTTTAATTTTGAAAGAAAATGATGTAGGAGAGTAGTTTTTCCGCATTGCCTAGCCCCAACTACGGCAATAATCTCTTTTGATTTAAGATACTTATTTAATTTCTTTTCTAGTGCCCTTTCTACATACATTTTAACCTCACTAAATTTATTATCATGTAAAGAATAGTAAGGTTAAACTTTTAAATGTTTCTATGATTAGTTCCCACTAAGCTCTAAAAAAAAGAAAAAGAAAAAAAAATTAAAAATTGTTTGACTTATAGGTTTATTCAGTTACTTGAAGTTTCGCTTCAGTAGCAGTAGTACCTACGTACTTATTACCAGCTGAAGTATCAACGTCTTTAGTTCTCAAGTAAGTTGCAGCGTTGTTTGTGTCAGTTACGTCGTAACCAGCAACAACAATAGCTATTTTACCTGAAGTGAATGCGTCAGCAACACTTTGGATTAAGAATTGTCCAGATGAAACACCAGTAGCAGCTGTAAAATCAGCACCACATGTGTGTTCAGCAACACCTAATGCTGTAGCAGCAGCTGCATTAATACAACTTCCACCAACAATAATTAGATCTTTGTCCTTAAGTTTGTCAACTTCAACATCTTTGATTAAAACGTTTCCAAGAGAACTCGGTCCTCCTACAGTAGCACCTGGCGATGTAATATATACATCAGCAGTAACTTCTTCACCATGATAGATTAATTTAACACTCTTCTGTCCTGAGTCCGGTTGATCCCAAAGGATTTCCGTTGCAAGTTCAGAATATGCAAAATCTCTCCAAACATTAGTTTCAAGAATTTCTGTTGACGTGGCATCTGTATTACTTGTAGCGATAGCATCTACTTCAACTGCAGGAGTTGAAGAACCATCCCAACCAAGAGTTACATTTACCCAATCACCACCATATTTTGTTTCTGCTTTGTTTTCTTCTTTCATTGCAAGAACAAAAGTTGAAGCTTCTGGAGTACAAGTTGTGGTATTTTGCCACATTCCTTCTCCACCAACAGTAGCGGATCCATTATATGTTACAACTCCAGCATAACCCAATTCACCTAATTGTTCTGAATACGCATGAGCAACATCACATGCAGTAGCATCCACATAATTAGTAGCACCAGTTATGTTTATAGCAGTTGTATTTAACCAAGGTAAGTAAACAGTCATCCCTTCTGCAGAGAAAAGTTTATCAAAACTAGTTTGTGCTGAATTATTCCACACACTAACATTATTGTTAGTATTTGAAATACTACCCACAATTATTTCTGCATTTCCTATAGAGATTTCATCTCCATCTGAAACTGCAGCTTTTTTAGTAACCCAAGCTCCATCGTTGTAATACTGAAGATCTGTTTTATTAGTTTCAGTAGAACTACCTACAAAATTAGTAAATTTTGCAAGATATGATTCTGCATCACTAGCATCAGTCCAAGATATTACAAAGTAATCATCTAAATCCTTATCAAAGGTTAAAGTTGAATTACCATCTGCGATTCTTGCTGTAACTAATCTTCCAGTTGCATCTTGACCAAGTTGTGTATAGTAAGTGCTATTTCCGTATAAGATGTTAATATCCGCTTCTCCATTTTTCAATGGGAAATCGTTTAATTGGGCATAAGTTGTCCCACCTTTCTTAACTTCAATAGTTTCTTCCATAGGATAATTTAATCCTCCAAAAGATAAACTTACTGCTTCAAAACCGGGCATAGTAATTGAATTTTCTTCAGTTACAAATAATGCGTCTTCCGCAGCCCATGTAAGAGCTATGCTTGGAAGATTACCTGAAGCACCAATAGTAAAGGCACTAGTTAATCCTGGAACTGCATTATCGTTGATTTGAACTTCTTCACCATTTGTTAGTTTTAATTTGCCTTCTCCAATACTAAATTCTACTTGGCTTGCTGCTCCTTGGAAAGAACCAGCAATTACTTCTTTAATACCTACATAAGCGCCGTCAGAAAGTTTTTGAGTATCAGTTCCACCTAAAAGGTTTGTAGTCTCTCCATTAATAGAAAGTTTAACCTTATCAGTAGTCCCACTATCAAAAACACCTACACTAACAGTGTAAGTTGTTCCGTCAACATCTAAAGTTACAGTCTCGCCTTCTACAAGTGTTGCAGATGCAGCAGAGTCTAGTAAAGTCAAGGTAGTAGTCGAAGTATTAGATAATACGTAATATGATTTTCCCATCATAGGTAAATCAGTAGTAGGCATATCTTTTACTAAAAGTGTATCGTCAAAAGTCAATGTATATGTTAATACAGTTTGAGAAGAAGGAATTTCAAAACCAATTGTTGGTTGATCTTCCATATAATCATTACTGGTAAACATACCTAATTGATTATCTGAACCAATTACAATCTTTTGCGTATAGTCAATCTCTGAATTTTCATCATCCAGATATTTTCCAGGCGCTAAAAGAGAAGATAATTCCGCATCATCTATTGATGAAGCGATTACTTCAGTAATATTATCACCTAAATTGAACTTAGTAGAAGTCTTTTCAAATTTGTACGAGTCTCCATCAGTCACTGAGCCTCCAGTACTTGGCATTGATTCGCCTAGAGTAGTCTGAATGTTTGTAGCATAAGTCTGATCTAATTGAGAAACACCAGTACCTGTACCATAAACTATCCCGACACCAGCAGCACCACTTTGCACAAACGGTGCAGGGAAACTAGCAGCTGTAGCGATACCAGCAGTCATTCCTATCATTAGGAAACCACCAATAATCGCTGAGATTTTTTTGAATTTCATTTTTTATTTTTTGTCTCCCCCTTTGTAACTTTGTATTTAGTTGTCTATGACAACCTATATTTCTCTCAACTTTTAGCCATAGGGGTAGCTATTAGTCAAAATGCTATAGGTTTTTCTGGCCTCGCGTTCGTGTCCGGCAAACGCATGGAGGCAATCCCCTATAGAACACTCGCTAAAGTGTAATCTGAGAAGCGAATTTTCCTTTAAAAAGATTGTCATAACTAATTTCGGTACCTTTTGGACTATTGCAGACCTTTTAGTTTGATTTATAAGGGTTCCGGTGTCTCTTGATTATAGAAACATCTTTAGCAAAATGAATCAAAAGCACCAAAAGCTATATATATCCAAAAAGGATATATATGTAATGGTCAGCGAGGAGAACAAAAATGGCACGAACTAAAACAAGAGAAGTATTCATTAGAGAAGAAAAGGGAAGTTTCAAATTACTCTCGATGAAAACTAATAAAGGTTATGATTTTGATGGATTAAGTGCATTAAGGAAAGTTTTGACAAAAGAGAAGGCGAGGATGTTAGATGCTATAAAATACCAGAAACCAATCTCTATTTACGGTCTTGCTAAGCTTTTGGGAAGGCCATTTAAGGCAGTGATGGATGATATTAAATTACTAGAAAGGTTCGGATTTATAGATTTGGTTGCCGAAAAGACTAAGAATCGAATTAGGCATAGGCCAGTGATTGTTGTTGACACAATGGTGATAAAATTAGTAATATAAAGTCAGATAGAAGTCTAAATCGTTTGCTAGTTTCTCTGAGGAACCCATAGAATTGGATGTTTTGTTCCCAATACTTTTATTGATTATTGCTTCTCCTTCACTTAAGATTAAGAATTGGTAGGCTTTTAGAGGAAATTCTACTCCTGCTTTGAAGGAATTGTTTAAGATGTCATCAAGAATGTGATTTAGAGATTCGCAAGCAGTTACAGGAGAATTGCAAAATCCCTCTTGAGCACAGATCTTAGATAGGTCTTTTATTTGTAAATAAGGGGGCCCAGAAGAGTATTTAGAACAATTTGTGGTGTGGTGTAACACAGATTCGAGAAAGTTTTCTGCTAAAGGGCTTGGTTGGTTATTTTCTTTATCGGGTTTGGACATGGATAAAAATACTACTCCGATTATTGCAACCATAATAATAATTAGGGCAAATCCCATCATTTCGTGTTGAGCTTTTGATTTCATTCTGAATTTATTAGTAATTTAGCTATTTCACACTGGTTGTAAGGATTCCCATTAAAAGAATCTCTCCTACAAAGAGTTATGAATGTTGAAATGAAATTACCGGTTATTTCGTCTGAAAGAATTCTTAAATTCCTACAATTGGGATAAGTTTGGGGAGTACATATTTCTGTTAGAGAAGAGTTTAATCTAATTATCTCTATGTTTTCTATGCCCCAGAAAGAGGAATAATTTGATGCTTTGGACTTTAGCACCATTGCTTTGTCAAAGTCTATACAATTAGTCATCTGATCTCCGAAAGATTCACCGCAATTAAACTCAGGGGAATTTGAAATTTTTCCCAATAAGATTTGGGTTTCTAGTTCTTTTAGATTTTCTGCTGTTTCCTGGAGATTTGACATTTTCATTTTAAGTGCAAACATTCCAACTAACGCGAAAAAGATCGTTAGCGCGATTAACATAAATGCTGTTTGCTGAATTTTCATTTGCGCTTTTACCATAGCTGACAACCTCCTCCTCTTGAATTAGATTCTAATATTTCTACAGTTGATGCTAAATTTGGCAAATCTGAAGAATCTTCAAAAAAAGATAGCTCTTGATTTAATTGTTCTAAAGGATTTCTTTGATTTGTTGAGCAATCATTCCCTTGATCGTATGTTGCTTTTCCGAGGTATAATTCTGTTAGAGAATTTGTTCTTAACATTAATCTTTGGAGTTGGCATTCATAAATTTCTTGGTCTGAAAGAATTGCTGCAAACATTAGTGATAAACCTTCGTAATAAACTTTTTTTGAATCAACTTCTTCTAAATTCTTTTGAACAGTTCCTTCGTTGCTGTTAAATATCACGATTGTGTCACAATCTTCTCCTCCCAAGGGATTAAAACAAATCTTTGTGCTTTTAGAAGAGCAAGCCTCCATTTTGAAGTTTGTTATGTTATTTTTTTCTAGTTCTCTTTCTACGTCTGAAGGAGGGTCAATAAAACAGTATTCTTCATCTACGGGTAAGAAATAACTTAGTGTTGCGACCTTGAACGGGAATTCGAAAACTCTGGAGAATACAATTAATCCTCTCGATTCTAAAGGTTCTTCTAAAAAGAAATATTTATTTTCTGATTTTATCCCCTTGCCGGTTTCAGACCATTGATCATACAATTCGCTTCTTAAGATTAATTCTTGTTTTCCAAAGAGGTTGTTTGCATCACAGTTTAGATAGAGTCTTGAATTTGTTGGCATTTTTATTGTTGAGATTGAAGAGGTTTCGTAACCTAGTTCGAAATTATCTGCTAAAACCGTTATTTCTTTTGCGCCTTTCAAATCATTTGAATAGTTTTGATTATCTGAGACTTTTGTTATCATTAAAATTGCTAAGAATAAAATAAATGCCCCTACAATGATTGCAAAAATCCAAGAGAAAGCCATTTCAAAACCTTTTTTATTCATTTTAGTTTGACCTTATTGTTACAAAGTTTTCTCCAATTTCTTTTACTAAAGATAGTGTTATTTTTTTCTCCTCTGAATGGAAACAAAGGGGGGATGTTACTTCCAGAGTTTTATCTAGATTTATCTTTGGAATTGTTGATCTTTCTGGGAAGGGTTTATCCGAGAAATAGATTGCTAGGTTCCCCTCATCATTTCTTACAAAACAAACATCATCTACTTTTCCAGGTAAGTCATAAGTTATATCTCTCGAACCGTGTTCTCCAATGTACTGGTCATTTACATCTTCTTTTAAATCTTCTTGGAATTTTAGATAGAGTGCTTTCTGTTGCATGTCTAAGAATTGTTTTATTCCGAAAAATGCGAAAGCTAAGAAAGCAATAATTAATAGGATGGAGAAAATCATTCCGAAAGATAATTTCATTTGCCCCTTTTTCATAGAGGATAAAAGAATTAAATGCTTATAAAATTAGTGATTACAATTAAATAAAATTTAAATTAAATCTGATCGTCTCTTTCAAAAGCTCTTACGATTATGCTGCATTTTCCTATTGAGGGTTGGTTTCCGTAGCTGTCTCTACATTTAACAAACATATCTGAGGTTGTATCCCATGTTACGAAGTGATCTAAGCTCATTTCTGTTGGAGGTATTTCTGATCCATCATCAAAGGCATAGTTACATCCAAAAGTTGAATAAACAGTTGAATAAACACATTCTGCTTCTTCAGTTGTTATGAGTTTTAGGTAATCATCTTCGTAATATGCTCTTGCTAGTACTGGTGCTTCTTCATCTATTTCGATAGTGAAATTTGCAAAACTTGTTGCAGTATTTCCCCCAACATCCGTACATCTTATTGGAAGATTCTTTGCTCCTTCCCCGTACCTAAAAGTATTATTATTATAATAATTGTATTCAAATATTCCTTCATTATAGAACTCAGTCCAGATTAAGTTCCCAATTGAATTTTGAGTTGCATACTGACACCTAGAATATCCTTCTTCACAACCGCCTAAAGTTGTTACGCCAACATCAACTGCAACAGGCTTAGTTGAATCCTTAATTGTTATGTTATTTTCTTTTCCATTGATTGTTATTTCATCAATAATTAACTCCTTAGAACCCTTAAGAACAACTATTTCTGATTCTAAGTTTGCGTTTCTTGAAGCTTGTATTGTTTCCTTCCCCTCCAACCAAGGCTGATCATTACATTTTATGAAATAAGGCGTTTCTTCTGTATCCTTTATTCCAGATAATTCTCCCCTACAACCATAAGTTAAAGTATTTTGAGGGTAATAATCTAAGGGGGTTTGAGAACAATCCATTTCATAAGGCATGTCGTCATAATTTGTATTTCTGAAATCCCATCTACAAGTAGCGGGTTCATTTGTGAAGACATCTATATCAACACTTGTTAAGTCGTTCCTTATGCAGGATACATCACTTATGAAACTTGTTGAAAGTATTTCTGGAGAAAGAGTATCTGGACCATCATCTACACAAAATTGCATAATGAAATTTGTAGGAGAAGGATTATCGTTTATGTCTTTACATCTTATGAAGAAGTTGTATTCATTTCCGTTAAGAAGTTCTACCCCTAAAGATTCCATTGCTGAAGAACTTGCTATTGCAGAATGAGGAAGTTCTAAAGTATGTTCTGTTCCTTGATTTTCGCTATCCATAATTTGTAAAAGATCTTCGAAATACCTTTTACTCTCAATATCAATTCTACAAGTAGCAGGTTCACTAGTATTTACTCCGAGAGTCAAAGAAGTATAAGGAGGGATACATCCATCTTGAGATTCTTTGTAAATAATCCTTGCCCCATCATCCTCTGGAAGATATGCTCCTACAGGAGAATATTCGTAATCTTCGCTAACAAGTGCTCTTTCTAAGGGTGTCACTTCTGGAGGTTGAATATCTTGAGGATTAATCCCAACACAAGCTTCATTTTCTGTTCCTACTTCTTGTAATTCGCAAGCTTCACCGAAAGAATGACACTGATAAGAATTACAACCCAGAGGTAAATCATTACATTGCTCACAATTTTCTCCCTTGGGAATTGGCTTCCATAAAGAAGGTTTATATGAAAAGGTTTCCATAGAATAATCTTGATAAGCTAAAGCAATCCATGCCCCTGCTACTGCAATAGTTGCTCCTAGAACTATCCAACCTACTGGACCTAAAACTAGTGCCCCTCCAGCTGCAACCGCGGCTGCGGTTAATGATGCTCCAGCAGTCGAAACATAAATAATTCCTGCTGCTGCTGCGACAGACCCTCCAATAATTGCAGCATTTGTTGCTCCCCGAACATTTCTTTCTCCTGCTCCTAATGCTTCTAATCCATAATGAGTTATTGCTACTCCTGCTGCTGCTGCTGCCAAAACCCCTGTTACTTGTCCTGCTACTATCCATCCCATTTTTGCTCCCTCCGTAACAGTTGTCTTAAAAAATACCGACTTAAATCCTCTGAAAAATGTTCCAACTCCTAAAGGTCCGCTCGGAGCATCTGGGGCTGATTTAGGAACATTATCTATTGAAGGTGGAATATCGCCTGGAGCGGGAGATTGAATTGGTTTAGGCTTTCTTAATCCTTTTTTTGCAGCATCAGTTCCCCCTCCAACCGCTCCAGAAATTAAAGTTTGTTTAAGAAATGTTCCCCCTCCAGAATTTCCTTCTCCAATAGAAGGCATGCAACATTCTTGACCTCCTCCAAAAGATCCAGGACATGTTCCTGGAGAAATAGTGCCCGAACAGGTTCCGGAGGCCACACAACTAGATCCAGGAGATTGGGTAGAACAAGGAAAATCATTTACTATGCCCCCTGGAGTGTCTCCTGCCTTAACCATTGGCGTCGCTGCTCCAATTAAAAATGTGATTGCTAGAATACTAACTATTAAGATTACTATCTGACTTATTGCGATTGTTCCTTTTTTATTTATCATCTTATTGTCCTACTCCTGGAAACCCATTTCCATCTCCTTCTGCACCTTCTCCTTCTTCAGAGCTTCCTCCTCCGGGAAAACCATCTGTTATTGCCCTATCTAAATGATTGGTGTAAATACCACTACTAGTTAAATTCCCTCCAGATCGATAGTAGTTTTCTGTTAATAGTTTTAACCCATTTTCAGGATTTTCATCTGCTTCATAAATAATTGCTTCTACAGTTACATTCTCTTTTACTCCAAGCTGTTGAGTTAGTTTTTGGAAAATAGCAGTTACCACCTCAGATCGAGGACTGTTATATATGCCGTTTGGCGCCGCCTTATATCCGCAATCGCCAATAGACCTGGTTCTTTCAGTTAGGAAAGATAGCCAATCTGCATTAGTAAAAAATACAGGTAGATCTCTTCTCTTTTCTTCATTCGCAGCACAAGAAATTGATTCTCCTGTTACAGCACCAATCTTTTTCTTTGTAGGATCATTTTTCTTTTCGCAATAATGTCCTCTTCTTAAAGAAATCGCAATATCTTGAAGATTTCTAACAGTATTTCCTTTCCATAAAGAATTTTCAATTATATCTTTTCCAACATCATCTCCATATTGGGGTATTGCATAACAATTCTCTAAACAATCTTGATGAACGCTTTTTCCATCAGAAACATCAAGATCAAATTTCTCAAAATTATCTCTTCTTTCTGACCAATGAGTTTCATAAAGAACTTCTACTGTCTGACCAGTGAATTCACACCATTCTTTTCCATCTTGATCTGTTGTGTCGTCCCAAAACATAAAACCTGGAGCAATTAAAGGTACACAAGACCCTTGATTTATATCTCGAGTCTCTTCAGAAACAGGTAACCCATCTAATCTAAAACCATAAACCCACTTACAATCTAATTCTGGAACTTCACAATTATCTTTATTTCCTATTTCCATACAAGATAACCAATTATTTGCAAAACATCTAGCAACATAAAAATTATCTTCGTCCCCAATCAGAGTTTCCTTACAGACTTGCCTCCTCATACTATCACAAGGCTCAGGTTCTATTTCTCCGTCCCAACAAGTTAAAAAAGCATACTCGGATCCAGGCAGATTAAATTGGTTATATCCCTTTTCTAATCTTTCTCTTTCTGTATCGGTTATGAAACCATTAGAAGCGTAGACTCCTATTCCAGAATTTATTCCCTCTCCTTCTGCACACCAAGATTCTCCCTGTTGAGGAGATCTACCATTATTTTTTTTCATAAATCTCTGGACATTTATATCAGAACTATCATCACATTTTACCAAAGTACAAGTGTTTTCTCCAAAAATAGGATTCTCTTCTGGAGGCATTTCAAAACGATTATACTCTTCACAAGTTGTTCCTTGTAATCTATCACAATCTCCACAAGATCTAGAGCCATCTTCTGATATCGAACAAACTGGATCCTGAGGATAAGTCCAATAATCTGTCATTTCCTCACCCCATCCAGTTTCGCTATTACTAAACATCTCTGCATCATAGACATTTGCTTTATTTTCACAACCATCTAAAAAATAGACTTTATCTTCTGAGCAAATTGTGTTAGAAGTCTTTGCACAATCAGATAACCCTGGTGCAGTACAAAGCTTTCCTACATGGTCTTCTCCACCTCTTGCTACACAATCTCCTTTGGTAATCATCTCGCAATCTTTCAAATAATCTCCTTCAAAAACACATGCAACAATCTCCTGAGGTTCTGCCCTGTCTTTACATTCTTCCTCGGACATCCCTAGGTGAAATTCTCTAACTTCAATTCCATTTGCCATTGAAATTTGTTGTCCTTGAATCCTTGTTCCAGGATAAACACTTCCATCTAAAAAGATTGTACAACCTGTTTGACAAACATCTATCTCTTCAGGAGGATTTGAATCTGGCGTTCCCCCATCTCTTGTACAAGTTATCTCTGGTATATTTGGGGAACATTCTCCTGAGTTTTCATAAATACAAGTTACTTCATTACAAGGATCATAATTTGTGCAAGAAAGTTGAGAAGAAAGAAAACTCGGATTACATTCATCTAAACTTTCTGCATCCATACATGTTGAAGGGCTATTCTTAAGCTTTTCACAACAAACTGCTGAAGAGAAACTACCCATCGTTAAGACTAAAAAGATTGCAAGGACAAAACTAAAGATTAATTTTTTATTCATCTTAATAGGCTCCCGATATTGAGAGAATCATGCTTCTTATTCCGAAGTTAAATTCTTCTCCCGTTGATTTACTTTTTAATTTATATATTCGGGTATCCATTAAAGGGCCTTCCCCATTATAAACCTCAACGCTTGGGTTTAAATCTGAATCTTGTGCTCTGTAATCCAAAGTTAAATCTACTTGTCCCAGATATCTTTCAGTGACCATTATATTTCTAGCGTGTCCTAAAAGATTAAAGAATTTACTCTCAGTAACAACTCTAAAAGAATTAAATTTTAAACTATCTGTCTTTTCTGCGATTAATTCATGAGAGAAAATCAGAACCAATCTATCGCTTAAGAAATTTACAAAAAATTCTCCCTCATCCATATTTACCTTAAATCCCTTTGACTCATATTCTTCAACTAACTGAGCAAAACAATCTTCAGCATAAGGTTCCATCTCTTTTTTAATTTCAACCAAAACATGATCTAAAGGAGAAGGAATTAATGGTGTGCATTCTTCGTCATAATTTGGTGTATAACATAAAATTTCTGTTTCTAAATTTTCTTCATCTCTAGCATATGGTACCGGATTCTCAGGTTCCATGCTCCCTCCCTGAAGACCAATTATTCTGACTGTTTCTTGTAAAGGATCTTCCATACAAGATTGTAAAAATAAATTAGGATTTTTTTCATCAAACCCTGTTGCCGTTTTTATTTTTGGAATGAAATAGAAAATAGAGAGTGCGACTGCAACTAATAAAATTGCTAAAATAATAAATATTGTAACCTGTCCCTTCTTTTTTGAATTACTCACCATGGAGAATTAAAGAAAATGCTATTTATAAATATTTATCTTAAAAAAATTAATCCTCCCTCCTCCAACTAGTGAGATCAAAAACATTTGTAATGGACGATATCACTAATCCTCGGTTTCTACTCTCGGAGCTAAAACAAAACTCAGGCTAAATGATTCTCCGCCAAAATCTAACCTAAGAGGATGATTTTCTGCAAAATTAAGTTTTGTTTTTTCAGAAAGTTTTGCAGCTTTCATAAATTTCTGTAAATAATCTAAACTGTATCTTGAGTGGCAATCTTCTGCCTTAATTGAAATTGAGTCTCCAGAAAATTCAGCTCTCGCAGAATTAAGTTCTTTTGCTTCAACAATAAAATTATTATCTTTTACAATAAATGAACAAGCATCTGAAACCACAGCTGCATCTTCAATTGCATCAATTAAATCTTGTGAATCTAGTTCAATTCTTGCGCAAAATTCTAAAGAGGGCATCTCCCGATCTTCACCTTCAACTTCGATTAAACCCAAAGAAAAATTTCTTTTTATTTTATCTTCAATTTTAATATCTAAAGTGTTTTCTCTTTTCTCAATTATCAATGAACTTGTCTTACTACATCTTTTTAATATTTTTTTAAGATTTTCTAAATTTACTCCTAAAACCTCTTCTCCAGATTCAAATTCGGCAAAAGCACTTCTAGGTAGTTTAAATCCTACCATTGCAACGTTTGCAGGATCTAAGGCAGTAATACTTAATCCGAATTCGTTTACTTTTAATCTTACCTCTAAGACTAACTCTGACATTAATTCTATTGGTTTTGAAAAAAGTAATGGTTCTTCTAGTTTAAGTTTCATATTAGTTTAACACCTGTTCTTTTTTTAAAGATTATTGTACTCGGGGCACAAGTAATTATATAAATTCTTCTAATGTCCAGTTTTTATGGGAAATTTCACTAATGAACAAGAAGATAATATAAGGAGCATTACTCAGCTATATTATTCTAGACCCGAAATTCAAAAGGCCATCTATAACTTTTGTATGAATCGAGAGGTCTCACCAAGATATTTTGAGGGTTTTGGTAAAAGGCCGGATGCATTGCAATATCCCACAGATATTATTAATTTAGCTAAAAAGGGTGCGACCTCATTTCATTGCTCTGAAGAAATATGGGAAGATCCCTTGAAAATAAGTACTGAATTAAATGAAAAGCAATTAATTGAATTGCGAACTGGATGGGATTTACTTATTGATATTGATTGCGAACAAGGAATGGAATTTTCAATTCTAGCAGCAAAATCCATAATTGAGGCTTTGGAGCAACATGGAGTTAAGAATGTTGGAATTAAATTTTCTGGTTCAAAAGGTTTTCATATTTTAATCCCTTGGAAAGCTTTTCCTAAAAAAATTAATGGGATTCCTACTGCAAGTTTATTTCCGGAGGTTCCAAGAAAAATTGTGGGTTATCTAAGATCTTTATCTAGGGAAAAAATAAAGAAAATGCTCCCCCCAGGATTTGAAGAGAGATTTAAAGGAAAGGCTGTAAAAAAAGGGATTACCTGCCAAACTTGTAATGAAATCTCTAAAATTTATGAACAGGTTGAATTATATTGTAAATTTTGTAGGCAAGGAGAAACACGAAAATCTGGAAAAGGTGAAATTAAGGAAGGCAAATGTGCTGAATGTAAAAGAGAATTAGAAATTATTAGTAGGAAGGAATTTTATGAGTGTCTTAAATGTAATAAGAATTCTTTGAAAGAACCAAATAATTTTATTGAAGGGCTTATTGAAAATGATCTTTTCGAATTGATGGGTTTGGATTTAGTTTTAGTTTCTCCTAGACATTTATTTAGGACCCCCTATTCATTACATGAAAAGACGGCTTTAGCAAGTGTTGTTTTGGGAAAAGATGAACTAGAAAACTTCCAAAAAGAAAGAGATGCGGATCCGTTAAGAATTAAAGTTAGAGATTTTAATCCAGAGGTAAAAGAAAACGAATCTGCAGAGTTAGTTATGCAGGCATTAGACTGGGCAAAAGAAACGAAGTTTGGTGAAGAAAAAGGAATTAAAGCAAAAGGAAAATATTCTGATTTTAAACCAATAAAATTAGAGGGCTTGAAAGAAAGTCAGTTTCCCCCATGTATTGCTAAAATTTTGAAAGGTATGGGAGACGGGAAAAAGAGAGGATTATTTGCAATTCTTAATTTCTTTAGATCCATTGGAATGGATAAAATATTGATGGAAAAGAAAATTTATGAATGGAACGATAAAAATGAGGTCCCGTTAAAGAAAGGCTATATCTCGGCTCAACTTTCCTGGGCTTACAAAAGAAAACCAATCATGCCTCCAAACTGTAAAGAATTTTATCAAGGAATTGGAATGTGTTCTCCAGATAATGTTTGTAGGACAATAAAAAATCCGGTGAATTATGTAGTTAGAAAGAATTATTTTGAAAATGGTGCTAAACAAAAAGGCACTTCTAAAAAAAGTAAATCCCAGTAATATTTAAAAGTAAGAAAATATTAGAATAAACATGAAAAAAGAAGTGATGTTGTTTGGATTATTTTTTCTCCTTATTGTGGGGGTTAGTTTTTCTGCTCATGCTCTAGATTACGAACAAGAAAATATTAACATTAGTGCAGCATATACTTGTTTAGAAGAACATATGGCTACCCAAGGAAATAGAATTACTGCTCCGGAAGAAATCCTTTATCTCTCTTTATTATTTGATGATTATAGACATTTAATTGATGAAACTATCTCTTCTGAAGAAAATTGTTGGCCTTCTGGAAATTGCGATTTGAAAACTACTTCATTATATGTTCTTGCTAAAGAGGGTTGTGAAGACATTTCTAAACCAACCGAATGGTTAATGGATCAAAGACTGACCACTACCGATTTAAATTGGTTCTTGGAGATTGATGGTAGCGAGGAGATGAATTGTGAAGTTTCTTACGGAACAAATTCTTATCCAATTATTATTCAAGAAGATAAAAAGGTTACCAAAAATGCTGGACCGTGCTTAGTTGCTGAAAATAATTATTGGTATGATATTTCTAAATCTTGTTATGATGAAACTTTTGAAATGACTTGTGATAAGAATTTTATAACGACCTTATTATTTCAAGAAAAAGATTCTCTGACATACCACGTCTTGAAAGACTCTCATCATGCAAGAGATGGGGAGACAACAACGGAGAAAATTGAATCTTATTGTTTTGGTACTAATGGGGAATGTGATTATGAAGGAAGTTTATGGGCAGCTACATTGTTGAAAAGCTTGGGAGAAGAGGTAGATATTTATTTACCTTACTTAATTGATGGTTCAGATAACCCAGAAAATGAAGAATATTTCCCTTCAGTATTTTTATATTTTTTAACTAACGATCTAGATTATCGAACTACAATTTTGGAAGAATTTAGAGGAAGCTATTGGGATGTTTCTGGAGACAAATATTATGATACCGGTTTAGCTGTTTGGCCGTTCTACGACGAATTTCCTGAAGAAAAAGATTTGGCTAAGGAATGGTTATTGGGAGAGCAAGATGAATTAGGTTGCTGGAATTCAGGAAATATTGTCGACACATCCTGGTTACTTTATACAATTTGGCCAGATAAATCTGCTGAAGGTAAGTGCGAAGGGAATAAAGAAGAAAATAAAACTTGTGAGATTGACTCAGATTGTAATGATTATTATTGTGAAGATTGGACAATGATTAGTGAGACTTGCCTTGGAAACGAATGTGTTCTTTTAGAAACTTGCGAGAATAAAACTATTTGTGAAACTGATTCAGACTGTGCAGGAGAACACGTTTGTAATGATGGCACAATGCTTTATAGCGAATGCATAAATAATATGTGTTTATTTGCAGACGATTGTGATTTTGGGATTGTCATTCCCGATGATTGTGTTGAATCCGGATTTACTTGTACTAGTAGAATAGATTGTTCTTCCCTAGATATGGAATGGGCTTTTGATGATTCTTGTGCGGGTTCAACTATCTGTTGTGATTCTCAAATTGAACCCCAGAATTGTGTTACAGATTTAGGAGGGGTTGTTTGCGAGTATGATGAAGAATGCTCTAATTATAATACTCAACGGACTTCAGATTTAACTAGCTCTCAAGAATGTTGTGTAACGGGAACTTGTGAAGCAAAAGAAGATCCTTATTCATGTGAAGATGATGAAGATTGTACTGGAACGGATGTGTGTAATTCTTATGGAAACTGTGTTGATAAAAATGGAGGAGGAGGCGAAGGTTTAACTTGTGAAGAGGTTTCGGGAGGAATTTGTGGAGTTGGTTCTTGTGATGCAGGATATAAATCTTCAGACCGATACGAATGTGAATTCTCGGGTGAAACTTGTTGTATTAAAGATAAACCTCAACCGAAATGGTGGATCTGGTTAATCTTTGTTCTGATTGTTTTAGTGGTTTTGGCTATAATATTCAGAGAAAAACTTAAAGAGGCAATTTTAAAACTTAAAACTAAATTGAGTAAAGGTGGAAAAGGAAAGAAACCAAAAGGACCTAGACCTAGAATGATGCCTCCTCCGAGTTATCCTCGGGTTCCGATAAGAAAGCCTCTTCAAAGAAGGGTTCTTCCTCCAAGCAGTAAACCCTCTTTAAGACAACCGATGATTAGAAAACCAGTGATGCCTGTTCAAAAGAAACCCACTTTACCTCCTAAGAGGCCTAGTTCAAAATCAAAAGAAGAGCTGGATGAAGTATTGAAAAAATTAAAAGATATTAGTAAATAAAACCTATGAAAAAATTCATCCTTTTTTTGATTCTAGGAATTTTCTTTTTCTCTTTTGTTTCTGCAGTTGATGTTGAAATAAATGAAAATTATAAATTAGGCGAAACTGCGTTGATGAAAGTATCTGGAAACTTTTTAGAAGACATAACTAAAACAGATATTAAATTTTATAGAAGGCACCAGATTACCTCCTTTTCAGATTATGATGTTTTTGAAATCGAAGGAGACTATTACATTTATTTTGCAGTTGAAATGGGAAAGACTACAGATAATTATTCTGTTCAGATTTCTGGCGTCTCGTATATGAAGGGTGTTGAAGTTAGTGATGATACGATAATTGGAGAGTTTAAAATTTTAGACGAATTAGCAGATTTTTCCTTAACTCCGGGGATAGGAATAACTTCTGAAAGCTTGAATGTTCATGTTCAAAATCTTCAAGAAAATAAAATTAATGTGAGTGTGGAAAGTGGAAATTATGAATTCCGATCTGGAGAGATTAAGACTTTTATCTTCCCTGTTAATGGAATTAATGAAACAAAAATGATTTCTTTTTCTTCTGAAAATCAAGATTATTTGCTTCCTCTAAAATTAATTTATTTTGAGTCCAAAGAAAACCAAACGGAAATTAATGAATCTGAAATAAACCAAACGGAAGTTAATGAATCTGGGGGCATAATAATTAATGGTACTGATGATGAGGATACTAGAGAAGATATTCTTGTTAATGAAACTATTAATGAAAGCTATGGAGAAGAGATTATCTTCAATCAAAGTCAGAATGAAAGCGAAGATGAACCAATAGTTAATGCCTCCGATGTTCTCTTTGAAGATGAAGAGGGAAATATTGTTAGTTGTGAAGAACGTAATGGAAAGATTTGTCTTATTAATAAAGAAGTGTGTAAAGGAAAAACTGTTGCTGCAGATAATATCTGTTGCTTAGGAGAATGTGTTTTGAAAAAAGAGGCAAATAATAAGAAAGTTATTGGGTGGATCTTAATTATATTTTTAGTCTTATTTTTAGCCTGGTTTTTTGGTAAAAAATATAGGGGCACAAAAAACACTAAAGGAATACTAGGTAGAAAATAATTACTTTTTCGGAGATAATTCTCTAACTTTCTTTTCAAGAACTTCTTTTTCTGCTTGAATAACTCTTGCTACGTGATCATATCCGTGTAGCCTTCTTGCTAATTCATTTAAAATATCATTAAATCCTTTATTTGTTAAAGAAAGGTGTTCTGGAGAGACTATATCAATATGAGCTGGCATATATTTGAAAACTAAAATTGCTAATGCTAATGGATCTTCTAGTTCTATTTCTATTTCTGCATAAGAAGTGAACATCCCGGGATTTTTTGGTAATTCCGTCGGTTCTGCAATTGATTTAGAAACAACTTTAACATTTTTTTCTGCGTTAATTTTATCAATTATTTCTTCTAATGCTTCTTTTAGATGCTCTACAGGTTTTCCTAAAACTTCTATTACAAAAATCGTATTTATTTTTTGCTTATCTGAACTCATTCTTATTTTTTCCTTTTGATTGAACAAAATAGAGTATTGAAAGTACCATGCAAAAACCAATAAAAAAGATTATGGGCTTTCTATCCTGTTGTTTAGAGGAATTTTCTGGTGTTTTTATAGTTTGTGTATTAAGATAAATTGTTTCTTGTTTTTTCTCTTCTTTTGGGGGGAATATTGTCTTTGGTTTTGAGATATTTTTATTAGGTTCAGATATTTTTATTTCTGGTGTAGGAATTTCTGGTAAAGGAGAGGATAAGTTTTCTGGAGGAATGGGTTCTGGATCTGGTTCAGATTCGGGGCAGCTATTTTCTTGTTTAGGAGTCTTTTCTTGGAAAAACCATTCCTCTCCACATAGCTGAAAAGTTAAATCATTATTTTTTGAATCCTCTAGAATAGTTGTTTCTTGGATTAGTTCGTTTTCTTTGTAGAGGTAAATTCTTTCGTCTTTGTTATCCAGCCATTGGGAATTTAGGATCAAGATAAAATAGCCGGAATTATTTCCAGAAAGTGAGAGTTCTCCTTGGTCGTTGTTAATAATTTTATAATTAGAAAGATTTACTTCCATTTCTGAATAAAACTCTATCCATTCTTTCCCCGAATCTGAACCTAGAGGATTCATTTCCACCTCTGTTATTTGGAGTGCTAGAGAAAAAGGTAGAAGTAAAATAAATAAAATTAAAAATTTATACATAAATATATTGCTTTTAGATTGTTTTTAAATTTTATTCGGATATTTTGTCCTGAAATCTTCATAGAACGGGACTATCTTTCTTCCTTCTTTCTTCTTTTTTGCGATTAATATTCTTGAAAAAATGTTATTTTCTAGTAACCAGAGACACATTCCTTTTTCTACTTTATCTAGGTAACCATTAGACTTTACCTCTACACCGATTACCTCGTTATCTTTTTCTGTAGAGGGTTTGAAAGCTATAAAATCTGGAAAACCTGTTCCGATTACTAATACTTTCTTGTAGGGGTTATATTTACGTTTTGCGGGGACAAGAGAGCCTTTTGAGTCTTTTTCATAATCTAGGGTATTCATCCATTTATCGACAATCCAACCCATTGATTGTAGATTTTCCCTTACTTTTGCTTCGAAGAGAAGTCCACCAGATTTGGATTTTTTGCCTTTCTTTATCTCTATCTTGCTTTTTGACTTGGGAATTCCTGCTTCATCATAAGCTACAACATAATTATCTGGATCTCCTGCCTTTCTTATCATATCCATTATTTTCTCTTTTCTTTCTTTGCTCACCTTTTTCATGGGGATAGAAAGTTTAGGGAAGTTATAAGTTTTAGTATATACTGGAAAGTATATTTTGGGATATAGATAATGAGAAGGGTATATTAGGATATATATTTTAGAAAGCATATTTTAGAGTATCTACTTTTTAGATTTAAAAATAAAAATAAATGTTTGTTTTCAAATGCCCTTCGTTAATTCTTAGAGATTGTTTTTGCAACCACTTCAATCAAAGTAGGGTATTGGGCTTTCTCATTGAACTCTGGCTTTTCTTCATCAAAAACAACTGAAAAGGCAGAGTTACCTCTGATGAATTCAGAGATTGTTTTCGCAACTACTTCAATCAAGGTAGGGTATTGGGCTTTCTCATTGAACTCTGGCTTTTCTTCATCAATTGTATCTTCAATTATTGGATCATCTATCACTATTTCCTCTTGATTTGATGTATACCCAACTCCTGCTGAAACAAAAGATGTCAAAGCTAGTAAGGCCAAGACAAATACAATGCTTGTTTGTTTAATTTTGTTTTTCATATTTTTTTGAGAAAAAAAGGATATATAAATGCGGCGAAGACAACAAGAATTATTGAAGTTATCCTATTTCTTTAGTACCCATGCCTCTAAAATAATGAAGATTATTGCTATTACTGAGATAACTCCTTTGATTGCAAAGAATACTGGATGCTCTATTCCTAGGAAAGGTAGACTTAGAATCCCTGCGATTATTGCTAAACCTCCAACGACTAAAGCGGTTATATCTGTCACTGGCTCTCCTTTAGACTTTGAAAGTTTCTTTGGTTTTGAGACAATTATGAAACCAATTCCAATAAGAAATAGCCATAAGAAATCCATGTATGATTCAAAGGTGAAATTGAAAAAACTCGTGGTTGTAATATTTAAGAATCCTATTATTGAGACAATTGCTAAGATGCTTCCGAATCCGATTGAAAGGCCAGGAGATATTTTCTTTTTGGGGGTTTTCTTTTTTGCCATTTGATTAAAGATCTCTCGCGTGTAGTGTCTTACGATGATTATCTTTTGCTCTTTTAATTGCTTGCCCTAAAATCTCTTCAACTTTTCTTTCTAAAGCAACTCCTACTTCCTCTGCAACAGAAGTTATTTCTTCATCACCCTTTTGTAATTCTTTCACTGTTTGTTTTATTCTTGATTTTGTTACTAGTGCCATGAGAGATAGAGGGGAGAAGGGTTTTTAAAATTTATTCAAAGACAAAATTTCTTGCTGGAAAGACATAATCTTCGCCCATTATTGCTGTTTCTACTTTTTGAATTACTTTAGAAAATTTTTCAGTTAGATTGGAGATTATCTCATTATATTCGTGGTAATTTTTACAAAGTATTTCTAATTCTAAATCCCATTCGGAAATTTGTTTTACCACATGGGCAATATTTTTGTTTTTTTCACAATAAGAAATTAAAGCATCTAAACTTTCCTTATCTAAATTTTTAGTATAGATAAAGGTCTTATAAAGATCGTAACCTAATTTTGAAAAATCTATATTTGCATTATATCTTGAGATTATCTTTTCTTTTTCTAATCTTTTTATTCGGTATTTTATTTTATCTACAGAAACATCATATTTTCCTGAAATCTCTGCAATATTTACTCTCGAATTTTTGAATAGTTCTCTTAGGATGTAAACTTCTATTTCATCTAATTTTAAATCCTCTCTTTTATTAAGCATTAAGGAAAATTTTTCATTTGATGGATGAAGAAATGTTTTGGGCTTTTGATAAATTTCGACTAAACTTGCAGTCTTGCATTCTAGAATCAATCCTTTGAATTTTCCAAAAAGTTCTGCCTTTAGATCAAAGAATTCCTTATTGTCTTTTACAAAAAAAGTTGCACCAACATTCCATGCTCCTTCTGCTACACCCACCCAAAAAGTTCTTTTATCTTTTTTTAAGTAGTCTAGAAATTCTTTTTTCTTTGAGGGAATATTTGCCAAATTAAAATAAAATTTTGCTGTATCATATCCTAACTTTGGAATGTCTAACCATACTGAAAAACCAGTTATTATTTTTTGATCTAAAAGTTTTTTTATCCTATACCTTACAGATTCCTTGCTTTTCTTAATTAATTTTGCTAATCTTACTTCAGGTATTCTTGAATTTTTATCTAACTCAAATAATATTCTTTCATCTATTGTGTCCATCTTAGTAAATACTAGGGATATTACTTAAATCTTTCCATTTATTTACTAAAATCTTGAAGAAAGTTTAATATACCTTTATTTGATGAGTATTACTATAGGATGATAACACTATGAAAAATACAATGAAAATATACAAAGAAAAATTAATACAAGAAAAAGAATCTTTTGGTTCTCCTCTTATTAGTGGAACCTATGAGGGGGTGGCAAAACAAATAGCAAAGGAAAATTTGGAGTTGCCAACTTCTCCTCAAATAGCTTCACTTATTTATGAAATGGCCAAAAATCCAAAAAAAGAATTTTCAGAGCTAATAAAAACATTAGAAAATCGGTGGATATGGGAGTATACTGGAAATTTATATTTGCCAAAGTCCAATAATGAGATTAATAATGGGATTATTTTGGAGAGTCTTCCGAAGATAAAAAAAGAGGAGATTAAAATGAATAGAAAATCTTTAATAAAGAGGCTACAAGAAGAGGATCCTTTAGTAAAATTTGTGCCCTTTGGATTCAAAACAGGAAATCAAACTTGGCAGGAGTTAGAAAAAAACGAATATCTTGTAGCAAGATATGGTGAGGAGGGAGCAGAGAAGATCGCATCTTTAGTAGCACAATTACCGATGAAATCTTTTCTTTGGAGTGTTGATTTATATAAGAAAATTGAGAAAGAAACTGCAAGAATTTCTCTATTAAAATTTAGCAATTATAGTTTCGTGATAAATTGCTTTACGAAAAAAGGAAACGATATAGGAAGTACTTTCAGAATAAAACCAGAAAAGGAGACAGAAAAAAAATGAAAAATAGCGAAGCTTTAAGTTCTTTTTACAAAGATTCCGATAGTTATTGGTATTATCTTCTTCCTTTTTAGGAAGAAGAGGTGATTATGACAAGCCCAGCATTTCTTCCAGGAGAAATACAGATAAATAACTTTAGCATTGCAGATTATCCGAAAATGGCTAAGAAAAAGAAAATGAGTGGGAGAAGAGAAGAGAAGAAAAAGGATCGAGAGGAATGGAGCTGGTATAGAAAACAAATAAGAGATTTGAAAGAAAGCGAAAAAACAAAAAAGAAATATCTCTTGAGAAAAAAAGAAGAAGAATTAAAAGAATCTGAATTAGAAGAAGAATTATCTAAAACAAAAATAATTGTGCCCCACAAGGGAGAAGAAATTAATTTTCAATATCCTTCAATTAAAAAAGGGACTTATTCTCTTGTCAATTCTTCTTGTGATCCCTCAAATTTATCAATGCCCACTTCTGCTGAAACTGCTTCTTTATTTTATGCTGCACTTCAAAAGAAATATGAAAAACATGAAGCCCACATATTGGATCTTCTAAAGAAATATCCCTTTTGCGAAGCTACAGCAAATTTAATTCTTCCGAAATCAAATGATGAAATCGACAATGGAATAATTTTAGAAACAAACCCTTCAATTGTGAATGGAAAATTAAGCATGGATAAAACTTCTTTAGTCAAAAGATTACAGAATAATGATCCTTTAGTAAAATTTGTTCCTTTTGGTTTTAAATTATGGAAACAAACTTGGCAAGAATTAGAAAAAAATGAATATATTTTAGCAAGATATGGTGAGGAAGGAGCAGAGAAACTTGCAAAACTAGCTTCTGAATATAAAATGGATCCTCAAATTTTAATTAGAAGTCCTTCCCGCGAAAGCGTAGGAGGATCCACATTGAAGATTTTAGGAAAGGGAAATCTTAGCATAAATTCTTACGGATTTGCAGGGGAAAATAAAAGTGGGTATTGTACCTTGGGAATAAAAGAAATCCCTTCTCCCAATAATGAAAATTAAAAAGATGAAAAATGAGAAACAACTCTTAGATCAGTTAAAGAAAGACGTTGAAGAAACAGATAAGAGAAGAATTGTTTTATTAGCAGGGCATTTTCCTTTGATCTATACAAAAAAAGAAGCGATTGAAGCTTTGCATAAGTGGGGAGAATTTTCACCCTATACTTTAGAGCTTGGTTGCAAGATTGCTAAGTATGCGAAAGATATTGGAAAGGAAGTGAAGTTTGTTTTCTTTGTTGATGATCACGCTTATGAAGAATATGGAGGAATTAGTAGAGGTATGCCAACTAAGAGGAGGAGGAGGAGGTATAAAGAAAGGTCTGGAGAAGATGCAAAGCTTCCAAAGTTGTATAGAAAGATTATGAGAAAATATAGCCTTTCTGAAAAAGATGTTCTTCGTCACAACCACCAGAAACCTGGAAGAAGTGATTGTTTATATTTTTCTGAAAAAATTTTACGGGCTTCTCAAAGAGAAATCAGTAATGATTGTGCCAGAGAGTATACAGAATTTTTAGAAGATGAAAAATACTTTGATAAGAAAAAAGATTATATGGTTACTTTTGCTCCAAATAGATGTAAGGGCCATATTTGCGAAGTTGCATTGGACATGGAGATTGAAGGACTTTCTGCATCACACATATTTATAGAAACAATGGCTCCCTTGTCTAAAACAGAAGAACTTTATTCTTTTGGTAGAGGTGTGACTTATAGAAAAGATAATTAATTATTTCTTTTTCTTTTTATCTTCTTTTATTTCTGGTTTCATTAGAGGAAACATTACACATTCTCTAATTGGTCTTCCCATCATGAAGGAGAAAAATCTTTCTGAAACTCCAAAGCCACAAGCAGGAGGCATACCGTATTTCAGGGCTTCAACAAAACTCTCGTCATGTTCCATTGCTTCTGTATCTCCAGCTTTCCCCAGCTCTCTTTGATTGTTAAATCTCTCTTCTTGATCTATTGGATCGTTTAATTCGGAATAACCATTTCCAACTTCGCTCCCTCCAAGAATAACCTGAAATTGTTCTACCTTTCTTGGATCCTTCTCTGAACGTTTTGCTAAAGGAGTCATTTCAACCGGTTGTCCAATTAAAAATCCTGGACCAGATAACCCTTTTCTACAAAATTTCCACAATAAATCTACCAATCTCCATTTATCTACATCTGGATCGTAATCTATTTTTAATTCTTTTAACTTTTTTATGATGTCTTCTTTATTTGCATTGTAAATATTTATCTTTGTCTTCTCCTTGATTAGAGTTTCAAAATCATACCTTACCCATTTTTTTGAAAGATTGATTTTATGCTCTCTTGTTTCGAATTTTAATTTTCCTAAGACTGCTTTCGCAAGTTCTTTATACATTTCTTCTACTAACTTCATTCCATCTTCAAAATTTGCATATCCCCAATAAAATTCCATTTGAGTATAATCTTGTAAATGTTCTGCATCCATTCCTTCGTTCCTAAATTGTCTTCCTATCTCAAACGTTTTTTCGTATCCTGCAACGAGCGCTTTTTTCTGCCATAATTCTCCCATTGAAATCCTTAAGTAAACGTCCAAATCTAATGCGTTGTGATGCGTTGCAAAAGGTGTTGCTGCCGCACCCCCCGCAGAAGTTTCTAAAATAGGAGTTTCTATTTCTAAAAATCCTTTTTCAACTAAAAAATTCCTCATTGTTGCATAATATCTTTGCTTCTTCATAAAAATATCTTTTACTTCGTGGTTCATGATTATGTCTAAATATCTTTTCCTTAATCTCTCGTCTTCATCTTTTAATCCGGAATGCTTATCTGGCAAGGGTAAAATTGATTTTGTTAGAATATTTAGTTCTTTTACTAAGATTGAAATCTCTCCAGTTTTTGTTTTTGTAGGGTTTCCTTTTACGCCTATGATATCTCCCCCATCAACTTTTTTGAATAAATTAATTACTTTTTCTGAAGATTCTCCTTTTTGAAAAACCAATTGAATGAATCCTTTTAGATCTTGTAACTGAACAAAAGAAAGTTTACCAAAAGACCTCTTCATCATTACTCTTCCTGCCAAAATTTCTTTAGATTTAGAAATCTCTTCATTTTTTAATTTAGAATATTTTTCTTTTATCTCTTCAGACCAGGTTCTCTTTTCGTGATTATTGAATCTGTGAGAGAAAGGATTAATTCCGTTATCTCTAAGCTCGTTTATTTTTTTTATTCTTTCATCGACAATTTGTTTTTCTCGTCCTTTAAGTTCTACCATTTTAATTTAAATTCCTAATTCTTCTTAGTTTATCTTCTCCACCCTTAGTTTTGAGAAGTCTTTTATAAAATTCTCTTGATTTAATGAATTGGGAATCAATAAATGGCTTTACTTTCTTCTTCCACTCATTAGGATTTTCTTTAACATAAATTGCCCATCTTTCTATTTGTTCGTTATGTGTTTTATCCCTCATAATCTCATGCCCTTTATCTTTTCTTTAATTTCTTTTATTTTGTTTTCATCTATCTCCTCTTCATAGATGATCCTCAAATGTCTCGCATCTTCTAAATCTTTTTCAGACTTTAAATATTCTTCTTTAAATGCAATATTTGATTCGATTGAAGCAAAATAAATATCTAAATGTGTTAAAGGTAATTTTACTCTTTCAATTAATTGTTCTTCATCTAATTCATCCTTAACGAATTTTAACTCCATTTCTGGAGGAAAAAAACCTTCTTCATTTCTGACGTAACGAATGCTATCTCCTTTAATTAAATAATCTTGATAAATTCCTTCTGGATCATTTGATTGTATACAAATAAAACCAGTGTTAATTAAATCTTGATGTAATTTTTGAAATCTTTCAGAGTTTAATTTTTCAGTGATCATATCTATGTCTTCTGTCCCTCTTGTCCTTCCATGGGCAATTGCTACAAAGCCCGAACAGATTATATACTTGCAATGATCTTCTACTATCTTGCAGAAATCCTCTGTAAATTCATCTAAAATTGTTCTATCTGAAATTTCTCGCTTCATAAAAGAGTTAAGAAAAGGATGTTTATATTATTTTTTATTGATTCTTCCCTTGGAATTTATCTAGCTCTTTGTTTAGAAGATAGTCTGCATGTTTCTGAAACTTGTTTGATCTTTTTACAAATTTATAATTTATCTTTTCAAAATCTTCTTGTAATTCTTGAACTTTTAAGAATAATTTAAGTAGCTGAGGATTTTTTACACTGTATTCTCCCATTAATTGTTTTACAACTAATTGTGAATCTAAAATACAAAATACTTCCTCTTTAGTGTATCTTTTTGCTAGCTGAAGCGCCCTAATTAAACCCATGTATTCTGCAACATTGCTTGTTACTTTTCCTGGAAGTTTTTCTGAATACTCTAAAAGAATTCCGCTTTTGTCTCTAATGACTACTCCTACAGCCGCTGGACCAGGATTACCTCTTGAGCCCCCGTCGGAGTTAGTTATTATCATTTGAAAACAACCCGCTGGTTTTTTTCGATTTTCCTCAAAACACTGAACGATGATTTCAAATTGCCTCTGGTGAAATCATATTTAATTATTTTTAACATTTTCTTAGATATGTAGAATTTTGAAATTTTTCAAGTCTTGGAACTTTTCTAATCTCATTTCCACATGTTTTACTTCTGTATGCCTCGGACCTTTTTTACATAGCGCAATCATCTTTTTTACATCCTCTCCCTCTCCCTCAATAAATACTTCTACTCTTCCGTCGTCTAAATTTCTAACAAAACCTTTTACATTGTAACGTTCTGCATTTTCTTTTACAAATCCTCTAAAGAATATTCCTTGTACGCTCCCAGAGATATAAAGTCTAATAGATTTTTTCATGATATTAGTAGATTTGCAAGATTATTAAAGATTTTGATAGAAACTGGCGGGGGAATTCTTTTAAAGGGTTTTTGATTATAAGTTAAATGAAAAGAATTAAATTTTCTAAAAAATTTGTTAATGATTTTTTGCACCTCCTTAGATATAGCTTTGGCTACATCCTTGGGGCAATTGCGTATTTTATCGCACTTTACCTCTTTACAGATCATCTTCATATACACTATGTTGTATCTGCAATCTTTTCTTTTTTTATTTCAATAATTATTGCTTATAGCATTAGCAAGGTCTTTGCATTTAGGGAAAAATTAAAAGACAAATACTTCATAAAATTATGCAAGTATACTCTTACTGGAGGGCTGGCTGCTCCAATTAATCTTTTAATCCTAGTTACTCTAACTGAATTTGCTAATTTTCATTATCTTGTTTCTGCTCTTTTAGGAGGACTTGTTGGAGCAATAACGAAATATATTTTGGATATTCATTGGTGCTTTAAAATAAAGAAATGTTAGATATTTCTGAAATCTAATTCATTGTTTACGACCGCAACTGTTTGAGAAGCAAAATACATTTTATCCCCTATCGAGACGGGAGTTAAACTTTTTTTTAATAGTTTTAATTCTTTTTTTGGCAATCCCTCTTGGTCCCCTAAAAGAAAGGCGCATTCTTTTGAAATTTCTATATCTCTAATTGATTCTCCTTTTTTATCTAGAATGAAAACTTCTATGCCTTGTTCCATTAAATCCTTGATAACTTTTTGTAAACTTTTTTTCTCTACAAAACATCCTGGAAGAACCTCTCTTTTTTCTCCTTCTTTGTACTTGTATAAGAGTTTCTTTAATAAAGTTGCAATATCTTTCTTTGAGATTCCTAATTCTTCTGTTACAGTTATTTCAATATGTTTTGGAGGGTCTGGCATCCCGTAGAGGATAAAATGAAATGTTACATCTTTTCTGAAATCATTAGATAGATAAATTGCTTGGATAAAAGAATGAATTGCGATATCAATTCTTCCTGCTTTCATTAGGTTGCCCTGACTAATTACTTTTCCTGAGGTTGTTCCTTCTTTTGAAAAATAGATGAAGTGTTTGGTCATTTGAAAGAACTCCGCTGGTTTTTTTCGAACTTCCTCAAAACACGGAACGATGATTTCAAATTGCCTCCGGTGAAATCATATTGAATCATCCCCTTATCTCCTGCATAACGAATTCAGGTCGTGCGAAAGTGAATTCTTCATTAGTAACTTTATACATTCCAACAAATCTATCTTTGCAGAAAACAGAAATTATTGTATCTTTTTCTAAATTCTGTTTTTTTTCTAAGTCTTTGTAAATTATGAATTTCCCTGTCAGAATATCTTTTAATCCTTTTTCTTTTATTTGAATTGGTTCATGAAGTTCTGAAACTATCTCTGCAGGAACAATTATTTCCCTTAGTAATTCTTCATTTCCTTTTTCATATTCAATTACAGCTTTTTCAAAATCATAGAGATTTACAACCGTGTTTTCCTTGAAAATTCCGGCTCTAACTCTCCTTAATTCCAACATGTGTGCTCCCATTTTCATCTCAGCTCCAAGATCATCTAAAAGTTTCCTTATGTAAGTTCCCCCTTGGCAAGTTGTGTGGAATACAATATCTTTTCCTCCTTCGGATTGCTCTAATAGATCAAAATTGTAGATTGTCCTTGGCCTTTCTTGTCTTTTAACTCTTGATTTTACTGGAGGGGTTTGTAAGATCTTTCCTGTAAATTTTTTATTAATTACTTCCTGAATTTCTTTCATATCTTTGTCTTCATGAATTCTCATTATCCCAACGTATTCCTTGTCTTCGCCTAAGAAGTATCCTGAGAGTTTACATGCCCTGTTTAGGGCTATTGGTAAAACTCCTGTCACTTTTGGGTCCAATGTTCCGAAATGAGATGTTTTTCTTAGTCCAAGAGTTTTTTTTAGAAAGTGGGAAACGTTAAATGACGTCGGGCCTGAAGATTTATCTATGTTGACTATTCCGAACTCTAGAAGTTCTTTTATTGTTTTGTTTTGTTTTATTTTTTGTATGTCAACCATAGAATTTGGAGAAATGAAGTATATTTAAATTATCACTTGTCTTTGAAGATTATACTTCTCTATTCGAAGCCATGTGGCCCAATTTTTATTAAAATCCTTCTTATTTCACCAATTGTTTTTTGTTGAGATTTTTTATCAGACATTCTAACAAATCTCATTAGTAAATCCACTAATTCTTCTTTAGATAAAACGTTTATGTTGAATCTGTCTACAATAAAATAAAATCTAAAACCCTTGTATTTCAATTCTTTGATTGTGAATCCTAGAACATTTCCCAAGGGTTTTCCTTTAGTAGGACTTTGTTCTAGAGATTCTAAAAGATCAATTACTTTATGTGCTTCACCTTTGAATTTTTTAAAAATTTGTCTTTTAAGACTTTTTACTACTTCGACCTTGGCCATTTTGCCTCCGCTTCTTTCCTCATTTCATCTAGGGAAATGTATTTGTCTGAAGGCATTAAAAATTCTCTTAATTGTTCTCTACAGGCTAAGTGGTAAAGTCTTTTTATGATGGATTCGAAAGATTCTCCCTTAAGCCCAAAACCACCAATAAGATTCTTAGTTTCATGACTTAGTCTAATTGTGCTTGTCATATGCTTTGTATACATTGTATACTTTATAAGATTTTTGGTTAATTTAATTCCCCTAGCAATATCTTTTTCCTCTCCTCCTCTGGAAACCTCTCAATTGAATATCTTAGAGTTGTCCTTGGAATGTTTTTATAAGTTGTCTTAATGAAATCAACTAAAACTTTCTTATCCTTTTTTCCGACTTCCCTTAGCATCCAACCTATCGCTTTGTGGATTAGATCGTGTTTATCTTTTAGTAAAAACTCTGAAATCTTTAGTGTATCGCCTAATTGATTCTTTCTTATGAAACTAAAAGTTGAAACAATTGCAACTCTTTTTTCCCAGAGATTTTTGGACTTTGCTAGATCATAAAGAATCTTTCTTTGTTTAGGTTTATCTAGAAGAAATTCTCCTACCGTACGTGTGCAGGTTACATCTACAAGGTCCCAATTGTTGAATTTCTTTGCATGTTTTAGATATAAATTAAATGTTTCTTCTGGAAATAGTTTTGCCTTTTTAGTTAAAAGAATACCGGCTTGCATTCGATGTTCATGAATTTTAGAATCTAGCAATTTATTAATTTGAGAGAAAGATAATTCTTTGTATTTTTTTGCTATTTCTCTTTGCTGGGGCATTGTTAGTCCTAAAAAAATATCTCCTTCACCATATTCTCCTTTTCCGGTTTTGAAAAATCTTTGATAAATTTTGGCTTTCTCTGGATTTGCATAAGATTGAATTTCTTTTAGTAAATTGTTTAACATGGAATTTGAAGAAAGGGAAGAGTTATAAAATTAATTATTTCTCTTTTTTCTAAGAGTTAAACTAGCAACATTGCCTTTCTCTTCAATACCTTCAGGCATTTCTCCAAAAGTGGCTTTTCTTTCATGACACCCCCTAAAAGGATAAAGCGAATTACATTGCTCAAGAACAAACCCGTTGTATCTTGCTAATGCCTTCATAGCACCATACTTTGAACTTAAATTAAGAGCTCCAACATCTATATCTTCATACAAATTTTCTACCGCAAAAAAGAATCCATTACTTGGTACATCCGCTCCCGAAAATACCCGAATTACCCCCTGTGTTTTCGCTCTTGAAAAGACTTCCTCAAAAAGAGTTTGAGTTATGAAATTAAATATTTTTGAGTTTCCAAATGGAGGAAATTCTTTGGAATATTTATAATCTATTTGAATATTTTTCGAAAGAATCTCTGGTTCATTTGATTTGAGATATTCTAGAAATAACTCATTTGTAAAAACTGTTTGATTCTTATTAAAAGGCCTTGAGATATCTTCCACATTTAATAACAAATCTCTTGCCCCTTCATTTTTCATCTTTCCTTTAGAAAAGGTTTGCAATAAATACTCTTGATACTTAAAATAAAATAAATTTAAGTCGTGATTAGAATCTGAAATTTTATTGATTCTGGATAAATTATCCCTCATTTCTTTAAGGGATTTTTTTTCATTCTTTAATTCTTTAGTTAATTTAGCATTATTTCTCTTTAGATTATCAGTAGTTTGTTTTTCTTCTTCAAGCCAAGTTATAAAATTATTTTTAGTTTGTTCTAATTGAGGGTATTCTGTAACTCTTCTATGCACCTCTCTAATATTTGGAATAAAAAATTTATTCCATAAAGACTTTGTCATGAAAAAGAAGGTCAAAAAGAATATAAAAAGATTTATGTGCTAAATTAATCACTTACCGGTTTGAGGCATTGTCTTTCTTTGAGGAGTGGTCTTTGCTTTTGGTTGCTTTGGAATTTTAGCCTCTTTAGGCTTATCTGTTTTTTTATCTAGTTTTTGGGCTTCTTTTTGTTTTTCTTGACTCTCTTTGTTTTCTGTTTTTTCTTCTGTTTTTGTATCTTCTGCTTCTCCTTCCTTTTTAGGAGTTGCTTTCATTGATTCTTTTGCTTTTTGCATCATTGTTTTCTTCTTTTCAATAGCTTCTTTAGCCTCTTGAGTTCTCTTGTCAAATCTCTTTTTCTTAAATTCTAATTTCTTAGGTAAGTCTACTGCGTAAACTCTAATAATATCTCCCTCTTTAACAGCTTTAACTCTTACTTTATGAGGAGGATTTCTAATTCCATTGAACCACAGAATCTCATTTAGAAATTTATCAATTTTAATCTTGTTTGTATCTCTATCTCTTATTTGCATATGTTTAACTAAGAACTCTTTTACTGTTTTGACTGCCTTAGGTGTTTTCTTGTACCTTGCTGCTAGTTGATATTTCTTTCTAAGAGGAATGATATATTCTCTTTCAGTTTTATTTGGAATTTCTTTCTTTGCCATCGTAAGACACCACGGTTTCTTAACGTTCAACTTCCCTTAAGTTTGACTCAAGGTTGATTGACATTAAGCCCTATTTGTTTTCTCCGAAATTTAATTTTTTTAATGTCATTTTTATTTTTATCCGTAATGAGATCTCCTAAGTTTTCTTGGAGTAATCTTTAGTTTAGTTCTTCTCCAAGATCTTCTAACTCTTGTAGTATGAGAAGGGTGAATTCTTTTTCCTACACCATATTTCTTTGGAATTACCCAGAAAGGTGCCCACCTAGTTTGTCTTCCTTTTTTAGAAAGTTTGGTTTTCTTTTCGAAATTTTTAATTCCCATTTAAAACAACCCCCTGGTTTTTTTAGAATTTCCTCTAAGCACTGATACCCTGAAGGGCACGAGAGGGCAATTTTCATCTACACTCTGGTTAAAATCGCATATCATTTAATTGCCTCCAAGAATTCTTTGCCTTTTGCAGTTAATTGTCTTCCAGGCCTTTTACCTTTTACACCCTTTATTTCTTTCGCTAATTCTGTAAAACCTGCTTGATCTGCTTGCTGTAAAATCGTTCTAATTATTTTTCCTGAAGCTCTTTTGAATCTTTCTGGCCTCATTCCTCTATTCTTTTTAGAACCGTATTTTGTTCTTAGCCTGTTGGTTCCTAAAATTCCTTTTCTATGAATTTGTCTTAGAATTGATGCTGATCTTTTAACCCAGAAGTCTTCTTCATCAATTGGTCTTTCTTTCGCTGGCCCCGATTTAACATAATCTGCCCATTCTGGTTGTTTAAATTCTGGAACATTTTTCAAAGCTTCTGCTAATTTTAAATTATATTCTTGTGGATTTATTTCATATACACTTGTCATTTTGTTTAAGCTTTCCTTTCGGAAATAGATAGTCTGGGACTATTTACTTAGAATAATTGGGTTTAGAGGGTTTATAAGGTTTTCGAGATAAGATTTTTACCCTTTTCATTTGTTTGTTTTATCTGTTGTAGTGCTTCTTGAAGATCTTTTGTAGAAATATGGTTTGCATTCATTCTTGAAAGAATATGTGGTGCTTCAGTTAAAATATTATTTAAAATTTCTAAAGAACATTTCGCATTGTAGAAGCTATTAAATTTTTTAGGAGTAAGGGGAATTGTTAATCCAGAGATAATGAAAAAATAATCTCCTAATTTTGGAAAATAATCAATTTCTAATTTCTTCTTTTTATAGAGGGATTTATCTCCCATCTTATTCCCTTGCCTTACGCCATTTCTTTAGAGTTATTGTGAAACCTACAATCTTCGAAGTGAAATGTGGGCCTAGCTTTTCTAAGAGTTCTTTAGTGTGTTTCTTTACATCTTCTTTAGACTCTCTTGCTGAAGGTAAAACTGTGATTTTAACTGTTCGTGATTTTTGGAACTGCGTTTTTAGAGATTCTAAAAAATTTTCGGTGATTCCTTGTTTTCCTAGCTGGATATATCTGACAACCATTTATTTATGTCCCTCTTTCTTGCTTTTATTACTTTGGGTTTTGCTTTTAAAGACCAGGACCCTGTCTTGGAACCTTTTGGTTTAGAAGCTTGTTGTCCTGTGAATTGGTGTAACTTTATTGTTTTCTTATTGTCTCTCCAATCTTGACTTTTTGCTGCACAGATTATTGCTGCTTCTTTTAGGTCTTGTTTTGAATATTCTAAAGATTCTAGAATGCAAAATGGGCTTCCGGGTTTTATTGTGTGTAGAATTGGGTTTGGTTTGTTTTGAAATTCTTTCATTAAGAGATCGTTGGTAGATTCATCTTTACCTAGAAAGATTTTATTTCCTGACTTAAGAGTTATTGTTTTGTATTTTTGGGACATGTTAATCTTAGGGTTTATTGAGTTAAAAACTTATTCACAATTCTCAAACACTTTTTTTGATCAGAATGGGTTATCTTTTTCACTGCCTTATCGAAAGCTAACCAGTCATAACTGCTATGCTCGATCTTATCGATCTTGACTTTTGTTTTTTTTACCTGGACCGAAAATAAAGTATATGTTTGTCCCCCAATCCCTTTTCTGTCGTCTAACTCTTTAGGATATCTGTACTTCCCTTTTGTTTTGTGATTGATTATTTTTATTGGAGTTAATCCTGTTTCTTCTTTTAGTTCTCTTTTTAGTGCATGTCTTTTTGTTTCAAATTTATCTACTCCTGCTTTAGGGAACTCCCAACCCTTCCAGTGTAATTTTCTTTTTTGTATAAGATAAACTGGCTCGTTAGATTTAGTTAGGTAGTAAGTTACAAAGAATATTCCTTTGCGGTATTTTAATTTCATTTTATTTTTTCTCTTCTTCTTTTTCTTCTTTTACAAAAAGTTTTGTGATTAGAATTATTCCAAGAACGCAAATTATCGTTACAATTAGTGCACTAATTAGCTGTCCTTGAACCGGGCTGTTTACAAAAAGTTTATCAACCCATGTTTTGATTGCATCTCTCCATACAAAAGCAATTAGAAAACCAAATGCTGCAAGTATTGCTGTACTGAAAGCTTTAATAAATTCTTTATTAAATTTCTTTGCTCTTTCTTTTGTTTTTAGTGCGTGTTTTTTTGCATTTTCTTTTATTTTTTTCATTTTAATTCCACTTAGCTAATGCTTTTCTTAATTCTTCATGATCTTTAGAATATTGTTTTAGAGAAATTCCTTTTAGGGTGGCATCAACTGCTTGTCTCATGGCCATTGCTCCCTTAACAGTTCCATCGGGATGCCCATGAATCCCTCCTCCAGCCTGGATAACTACATCCTTGCCCATGAACTTCATAATCTTATCTGTTATTCCAGGGTGCACTCCTCCTGAAGCAACTGCGAAAACTGGCTTGATATTGTGCCACATTTGAGATAGATTTTCTTTTGTTTCAAAAGTTGTAAAATGTTCCATTTCATCTTCTATATGTAAAACCTCATCTTTGCCCCCGGTCATTTTCCCATAGGCTGTTCCAATGTGTAATGTGTCAACTCCGACCATTCTTGCGAATTGTGCTATAACTTCCATCTTCATTCCATGAACATCTGAACGATCAAACATTGCGTGTCCTGCTCGATGTGCGTGAATAGGAAGCTTAGTTATTTTTCTTGCCAATTGTAATGCCCCCCAACCTAATGTTAAAATATCCAACATGATATAATTTCCTCCAGACTTTTCTACAAATTGTATTCTCTTTACCATTTCATCTGCAGGCGCGGTACAGTTTGCCAAATAAACTTTCTTTTCTCCTGTTTCTTTTTCTGCTTTTTTCATTGCTTTAACTGTTAATGGAATTCTCTTATAAAAATTATTGAAAGTTTGTGAACAAAGATTCTCATCATCTTTTACAACGTCGCATCCACCTAACCAAGACTCATAGGCTACCTTTGCATGTTCTTTTTCGTTTAGACCAACTTTAGGTTTTACAATTGTTCCAACTAAAGGCCTATCTTTAATTTTCATATATTTCCTAATTCCTTCAATTCCAAATTGAGGACCCTTGAATTTGTTTAGCATTATCTTAGGTAGAGTTACATCTTCCCATAGCAATCCTGTTACACATTTCATCCCATAAATGTTTCCGCCTATAGAAGACATTATGTTTGGAACACTTGAAATCTCGAATAAATCTGCAGGATAGGCAATTCTACACCTTTTATTTTTGGCGTCCAGATAATAAACTCTAGGAGTTATCTTCTTCTGGGTTTTTTTATTCACAGTAGAAATATCTGTCCATGTTCCGACGCTGCTTTCACCAGCAGTAATGGAACAAACCTCTCTAAAAGAATAACCTTTTGCAGGAGTTATCTTGAATTGGCATAGAACATCTGTTTTCTTAGGCTTGTATTTTAAATCAATAAAACTATCGTAGTGTACTCTTGTCATTTTAACTCTTTTTTATATCAAAACCCTCTTTTGTATCTTTGATAGTAAATCCTTGTTTATTAATCTTGTCCCTTAACTCGTCGGATAACTGCCAATTTTTATTGTCTCTTGCGGTTAACCTTTGTTTTGCTAATTCTTTTACTTCTTTTGGTATTGTTAGTTTTTCTTTTTCTAAAAGATTCAATCCTAAAACTTTATCCATTTCTTTTATTGTTTGGTACTTTCCTTTTGCATCTTTATCTCTTAGAAGTTTCCAGATTAAATTTAATGCGCCGGCGGTGTTTAGATCATCATCCATTAACTTCTTGAATTCATTTAGATAATCTTTATTTTTTGTTTTAGATTCTTTTAATTCCAAGGCTAAATTTTTTATTCTCTCTAGAGATGTTTTAGCTTCTTCCAATTTTATTTTAGAGAAATCTACTGGTTTTCTATAATGATTGTTTAAGATGAAATATCTTATTGTGATTCCAGAATATTCTTTTAGAATATCTTTTACTGTTGTGAAATTTCCTAAAGATTTTGACATTTTTACTTTATTGATATTAACCATTCCATTGTGTATCCAATAATTCGCCATCTTCTTCCCGTAACCGGCCTCGGACTGAGCTATTTCATCTTCGTGATGGGGAAAGATTAAATCCTGCCCTCCGGCATGAATATCGAAGGGGTTCCCTAGAATCTTGTGTGCCATTGCAGAACATTCAATGTGCCATCCTGGCCTACCTTTGCCCCAGGGAGAATCCCATGCTGGCTCTCCTGGCTTTGAGAATTTCCACAGAACAAAATCCTTCTGATCTTTTTTGTTTTGTCCTTTTGTTTCATCCTTTAGTTTTCTTTTACTCCTTAATTCGGTTAAATCTATTTTAGAGAACTTTCCGTAATTTTCAAATTTAGAAACATCGTAGTAAACCCCATCTCCTTCGATGGAATAAGTGTAACCTTTTTTTTCTAACTTTTTTACTAAGTCAACCATTTCTTTAACATACTCTGTTGCTTTCGGTTGCAAGTCTGGTTTTTTTGCTCCTAACTCTTTGTAATCTTCTAAATGTTCTTTGAGGTTTTTTTCAGATAATTCTTCTATGGAAATTCCCAACTCTTTTGCTTTAGTTATTATTTTATCCTCTATGTCTGTAATGTTTGAAACAAATTTCACATTGTAACCTGAATATGTCAAATACTTTCTTAGAACATCAAAAACAACTTGCACTCTTGCGTGGCCTAGATGGGGAACCCCATTTACTGTCGGTCCGCACACGTACATCTTAACTTCTTTTGGTTTAATGGATTTGAAAACCTCTTTCTTTCTAGATAAAGTATTGTAAACTTTTAACATATTAATTCTATGAGAATGTTGTTTAAAAAATTAGGGATTATGCTTTTACTTTTACTTTCAAAAATAAAGATTCGTAATCTCCATTTACTCCTTCACGAGTAACTTTTAGCTTATATCTAAGAAGGCATTCTGGAACTCCTTCCTTAATCTTGAATGTCACCTCTCCAACTTGAGTTCTTCCTACAGGCACACTTAGATCATCGGTTTTTCCTAGGACAATTAAACTTTCAGCGGCATTCTTAGAAAGTCCACAAGTGTTTCCATCTTCTTCTGCAAGAACCTCATAACTAAATTCTGTAGATGCATCTATATTATCTGCTATATTTTTTATCCCTATTCCAAAAGATCCATCCTCTCCAACTTTCAATTTTATTTCCTTTGCTTTAGGATAAATAGCTACTCCCTGAGCCTCATCAGAATCGAAAAGCTTTCCTATCTCTTCATTTAATTCACTATCTGTTAAATCTATCGCCCCGTTTGCACTCTGAAAAATATTCTTTGTCAACATTAATCCAAGAACTAAAACACTCATAAGCAAAACAATAGTTACAATTGTTCCTACACTCATCTCCATTGCTGCTTTTTTATTTTTCATCTTATGCTGCCACCTGTGATAGTAAATTTGCTATTACTGTCACTAATAAAATTATGAAAATTATGTTTAAAATAATTCCTATGGCAGATAGGATTAATGCTATCTTTCCTTGTTTAGTTGGATTCTTTTTTTGTTGAACTATAGAAAATGCTAGAGAAACAACAAACATAACTAGACTAGCGAAGGGATTAAAAATTGTTACAAAGAAACCAGCAATTGCCAAGGTTAATGCAGAAATTCCTAAATGTTCTTTCTTATAGTTAATAGATTTCTTAGATTTCTTTTTATCAACACTCTTTTTCATATTGGATAAAGTATATTACTATTTATAAAAGTTATGAAAGAGTGAGATAAATATTGGGAGAAAAGCTGAACCGGATTCGCCTCCAAAATGGGGATGGTGGGAGTCGAACCCACCACACCATGATCTTCAGTCATGTGCTCTCCCGCTGAGCTACATCCCCATAGTAAAAGAAAAATGAGGTTTAGTTTTTTAAATGTTTAGAATGGGGGGAAAATAAACTATTAATTTAATTTTTGTACAATTTTTGCCAACCTACTATTGAACTCAGATAAATCTTCAGGAATCGTAGCCATTGGGATTCTCCTTCCCCCCAAAAGACCAAATTGATTATGGATTGTTTTTTCTGAAAAACTTAAATGAGGTTCCTTTAAACTTATGTTGGATTTGAAAAAATAAAGATTTCCTTTAATCAAAAGACCAGTAGTTAAATCGAAAAACTCCTCTTTTTCTCCCATACTAAGACTCTTTGTTATATTCAACCAAGCACTATCTTCTGTCATCTTGTAGTTTTTTTGCCCAAAGGATACTTCAAAGCCCTCTTGAGGAATCGCACCATAAGCTCCTAACTGGTTAATAAAAAAAGAAATGTAATTTTCAAATCTTTCAGAATTTTTACTAAAATCCTCCAAGAGAATATTTAATCTGGAATTTTTTGAAGTAGAATAACTCCTCATCCAACTAACATCTTTGAAATTAAAATTAGTAACATTTTCCTCAAACAAATTACCCCTTCTTTTTTGATCCAACATCTTGAGAAATAAAGAATTGAAGAGTTTATAATAATTATTGTGATAAAAAGATAAGCAAGTCAGAAATAGGCCACATTCTGTTGTTCGCTGTGATCAGACCGAACATGTTGACATTCCACTATGCGGTTAAACCTTGCACCGGTCAAGATGCTCGTTCCAGCCTAAATTAATAGGATCGTTTCTATACCATTACTATGCCTCACGACACCCAGGATTTCCCTGGTGACCTTTTGTGGTGTGCGGACCTTCCTCAGAATCAGAAATCATATATTCAGACTTCTTGACAATTGAATGCCAGATCCCGGAGTCAACTATCCGACTTGCTTGAAAATAGGAGCTCGGAAAGTTTTATAAACCTTCTGGATATCAAAATTATATCCAATGACTACATCGTTCGGTGTTCAAATTCTGAACTCTCAAACGCATAGGTAGCAGGACGTAAGAAAACCAAGGTTTCCTTGACGATCAACCTTCCTTTAGGTTAGCTCAAGGTCTTGAGATTAGGAAATAACAAAATGTCAGAAATGGAAAACCAATTAAAAGTAGCAATTGAAGAATTAAAATCTTCTAAAGAACGAAAGTTCAATCAAACAGTAGATCTAATTGTTAATTTACAAAAATATGATGTTAGAAAAAATCCTTTGAATCTTTTTATTAGAGTTCCTCACAAAATTAAGGATAAAAAAGTTGCAGGATTCTTAGAAACAAATAGCAAATTTGTTGATACAATAACCCCTTTAGAATTTATTAAATACAAAGATAAGAATAAGATTAAGAGTTTGGTTAAAAAATATGATTTTTTTATTGCGCAGGCTAAACTGATGCCAAAAGTTGCTACTGCTTTCGGAAGAGTCTTAGGCCCTGCGGGAAAAATGCCTTCTCCTCAATTAGGAATTATTCTTGATGCTGATGAAAAATCTATTAATGATTTGAAAGAAAAAATTAATACTAGTGTTAGAATTAGATTGAAGGAACCAAGTGTAAAAGTTGCGATAGGTAAACAAGATATGAAAACAGAGGATTTAGTTGAAAATTGTATGGCTGTTTTCAATGAATTGCTAAAAAATATGCCTCGAGAAAAAGAGAATCTTAAGAATGTTGAAATCAAGTTCACTATGACTAAACCAATTAAAATAAAGGTTAAATAAAATGACAATTAAAGCTGTTAAAAATATTCCTGAGAAAAAGCTTAAAGCTGTTCAAGAGATAAAGGATCTTATTAATAGTAACAAGACTGTTTTGATTTCTTCAATTAAGGGTATCCCGGGTTCTCAGTTCCAAGCGATTGGAAAGAAATTAAGAGGAAAGGCTTTAGTTAAAGTTCCAAAAAAGAATTTGATTAAAAGGGCCTTTAGTGAATCTAAGAAAACTAAGATAAAAGAATTAATTGAAAAATTAGATGATAGTTTTGCGTTATTATTTTCAGATTTAGATGCTTATGATTTAGCTGGAGAGTTATTGAAAAATCAAACTGCTGCTAAAGCTAAGACTGGGCAAATTGCTCCGGAAGATATTGAAGTTCCAGCTGGTCCTACTGATTTAGTTCCTGGGCCTGCGATTTCAGAGTTAGGAGCGTTAGGAATTCAGATTCAGATCCAGGGTGGAAAGATTGAAATTAAAGAACCTAAAATTATTGTTAAAGAAGGTAAAGAAATTTCTCAAGGAGCTGCAGATATTATGGCTAAACTAGATATTAAACCGTTCTTAATTGGTTTTACTCCTGTTTGTGCTTATGATTCGGAAGCGGATAAAATTTACTTAGATATTAAAATCGATAAAGAAGGGGTTCTTGCCTCGTTACTTGACTCTTATGCTAGAGCTTTACCTTTTGCTATGGATCTTGGTTATGTTACAGAAGATACTGTTAGATTGATGATACAAAAAGCTGGAAGTCATGAGAAGAAGATGGCACAAGTTATTAGCGGAGAAGTTGTGGAAGAATTAGTTGAGGAAAAGAAAGAGGAAACTAAAGCTCCTGAACCTAAAAAGGAGGAAACCGTTGATGCCTCGGCTGGACTTGCGTCCATGTTTGGGTAGAAACGAATTAAATAAAGGAAACTAAAATGGAATACATATATGCGGCACTTTTGTTGCACAAACTCGACCAAGAAGTTAGTGAAGAGAATGTGAAGAAAGTTGTTGCGGCTACTGGTGCAAGTGTTGATGAATCTAAGATCAAAACACTTATTGCTAGTTTATCTGGTGTAGATATTGCGAACGAATTAGCTAACGCTAGTTTGGCAGCAGCACCTGCAAGTGGATCCTCTGCTTCTGCAGCTCCGGCTGAGAAGAAAGAAGAGAAACCGAAGAAAGAAGAAAACCCAGACGCTGCAGCAGAAGGACTTGGTGCATTATTTGGTTAATTAATTTAAATTTTTTATAACCAAGCACCAGTCCAACTTCTTGTAGTTGGCGTAAGATAATTCTTAATTGTATGTTTCAGGATAATAATTTTTATAAATAAAGATTTGTTTAGGAAATCATGGTAGAACCAGATCCTTTTGAAGCACAAAGGCAATTTGAAAGAATGTTTAATCTTCAACCATGGCAAATCTATTGTGATGATTATGCTAGAGATGTTTCCTTGGAAGACAGAGCATCAAGAGTTAGAACGTTTGTTCCAGAGGAAGGAGTTGGAGAAATCATGGGAGGTTCAATCACTAATTTTGAAGAAGGTTATTCTCTTAATGTTAATAAGGAAGATTGGGAAATTCTTTATGACAAATCTTGTGTGGGTTGCGCGACATACAATTCTGAAACAGGAGAAGTTAAAGTTATTTCTCAAAAAAAATTCGAAAAAGCCTACATTGAATCTCGGGTGAAAGAAGAACGAGCAAAATACAACAAATCCCCACATAAAAACTTATAATCTCTAAAGAATTTTCCCTATCCTATGAAATGGAATGCTTATGAAAATGAAAAGTTTTTGAAACCTTTATGTTTTTCAAATGGGAAGAATCAGGAAGATGTTGTTAATGAGATTCTTGAAACAATTAAACAAGGAACAAAAATCATCCTCCTTAAAGGCGTGTGTGGTACAGGGAAAAGTCTGATTGCCTTGAATCTAGCTAAAGAGTTAGGTAAAACTTCTATTGTTGTTCCGGGAAAGAATTTACAATCCCAGTATAAAAAAGATTATGAGGGAAGCAAATATTTATTGAAAGATGATGGTTCAAAGTTAAGAATTAGTGTGATGACTGGTAGGAAAAATCACGAGTGTAAGTTTCTTAGAGAGAATAATGAAGCTATCCCTAGAATAAAGAGAGAAAAGAATGAAAGTTTGCATGATATTTTTGAGGGGAGGAAACAAGAGAGTAGGAATTTGATGGGAGATATTAAGACGGCAGACAATCCTTTTGTTCCGTGTAAGATTGAGATAAAAGAAAGAAATTGGGATAAATTAAAAAGATATTTGAGTCAGAATAATAGAATTAATATGAAAAACTTTTCTAGCATTAAGGATGTGAAGAGAATGTCTGTTGCGCCTGTTTGTCCTTACTGGAGTCCGGTTTTGCCTTCAAGTTATGATCCCAATTTATCTAATATCCAGGGAAAGAGAATGTATGTTGGAGTTGATGGAAAAGAAAGAATTTTTCATCAGAGAATCCCGGGTTGTGGTTTTTATGAGCAGTTTAATTCTTATGTTGATTCGGACGTTATTGTCTTTAATTCGATGAAATATAAATTGGAAACTATTTTGGGTCGGAAGCCTAAGACAGAAGTTGAAGTTATAGATGAGTGTGATGAGTTTTTAGATTCGTTTTCAAATCAGAAGAGTATTAATTTAGATAGATTGCAGAATGCTTTGATTTATTTTTTTCCGGGAGAGGAATATAAAGAAAAATTGGAAGAGGCGTTTGAATTAATTAGATCGATTAGACAGGATGAGAGGTTAATGAAACTTACAGAAGATAAAGGAATTATTTCCCTTCGTGAAACTGCAATTTTTGATCTGTTAAAATTATTTTTGAAAAGAGATTGGTTGGCTGAGGCAGACGATGAGAGTTATTTATTCGAGGTGTTTGAAACAGCTGTAGAGTTTGAGAGTTTTCTTAGTGAGAGCTATATTACTGCGCATAAGACGGAGAGAGATTTTATTTTGAACATTGTTACGACTAATTTAGCTAAGAGATTTGAGGAGCTGGTTAAGATGAATAAGACTTTTGTTTTAATGTCTGGTACGATTCACTCGGAGAATGTCTTGAAGAATATTTTTGGTTTGAAGGACTTTAAAATTATTGATGCGGAAGTTGAAGCGCAAGGCAGAGTTGAAATTAAAAGAACTGAGTTGGAAAAGGATTGTAAGTATGCTAATTTTTCTAAGGGGGAACATACGCGTAAGAATTATCTTTTAGCTCTGGATAAATGTTTAGAGTTAGCCGAAGGTCAAACTTTAGTTCATATTCATGCCTTTAAGGATTTACCTAGCGAGGATGAAATTATGCTTTATGGTTTGAAAAATTTGATTGATCGTGAAGAGGTTCGTAATATGCAGGGAGAGGATAGAGAGGGTAAATTGGTCTCTGAGTTTAAGGAAGGTTCAAGAAATGTTTTATTTTCAACTAGAGATTCTAGGGGAATTGATTTCCCGGGAGATCAGTGTAGGACGATTATTTTTACTAAATACCCTAATCCTAATATCGATAATGCATTTTGGAAGATTTTGAATCGTACTCGCCCACAAGATTACTGGTCGTTCTATAAGGATAAGGCCCAGAGAGAGTTACAACAGAAGCTGTATAGAGGATTAAGGTTCAAGGAAGACCATGTTTATGTTTTGAGTCCTGATTCTAGGGTGTTAGATTTCTTTGAGAAGCATGTTGTGTGATATATATGTTAGAATATAGATGTTGGGAAGCATATGTTGGAGAGGTTATTTCTTCTTCAGTCTCTTAGCCATCTTCTCCTCGGCTAACTTATCTGCTTCTTCTTGTTTTAGTTTCTTTTCTTCTTCTTTTATCTTTTCTGCTTTTTCTTTTAGGACAGCCCAGTATTCATTAAGTTCAATTGAAGCTCTGAAATGAGACATTCCGTTAATTCTGTTTTTCCAGTATTCTAACATTCCGCTTACAGAATCAACTCTTTTGTTTGCCTTGAATAAATTTCTTTTAGATGCAGATTTAGCTTGAGGAGTTTTGAATTTATCTTCCTTAAGTTTTGTCTCTTCTTCCTTCTTCCATTCTAGAACTTCTACCATCTCTTCTTTTGTTTCTTCTAACTTTCCTTTAAGTTCTTCTTCGGTTAGAGGTCCGTCTCGTGTAGTGTGATAGCTTTGCATAGTATTTTGAGATTATTTTGTTTTATTAACCTTCTTCTTTTTCAGTCCAAAGAAAAGTGCTATTCCTAAGACTAGGTAGAGGACTATTGCGATGATGAATACTTTGAAGAGTATTGGGCTGTTTTGTATTGGGACTCCCAAGTAGATCATTATTGCTGTTGCTGGAATTAGTCCCAGTGTTGTTCCGATTATGTATGGCCAGAATTTTACTTTTGATAGTCCTGCTACATAGTTCCATAGATCTGTTGAGGTTAGAGGATTTAATCTTAGTAAGAACATTGCCCACCCCCCGTATTTCTCTGAGAACTTGTCTAGCCTCTTTCTTTTAGTTTCGGGAACTTTTCTTTCAACATATTTTCTTCCCACTTTCTTGCTATGTAGAATGCTATTATCCCTCCGATTACTCCTCCCAAAACAGCTAAGATTATTGCTACCACTGGTCCGAACATTATCCCTCCCGCAATGTAGAATAATAATGGGTGGAAAGGTGCAAAGACAACTTCAATTATCATTATTAGAACAAATATTATTCCTGCTAGAATTAGGTTTCCAGAAGAGAGGGAAGATAGCGATTCAGGAGAGATGTTTATTAGGGAATGGACGAAACCTTGGGTAAAGTAAGAATAGATTAGATACGCTAGAAGAATTAGGGAAATTGGAATTAGAATTGCTCTTTTTTTCATTTGAAAAGTACGCCCCCAGCAGGAATCGAACCTACGTGCCCAAAGGGCCCAGATCTCAAGTCTGGTGCAATACCACTATGCGATGGAGGCTTAGTATTATTGTGTAAGAATTAGTTTTAAAGATTTCTATTGTCTAAAAGAGTACAATAATCATTATAAAGAATAAAATGCTTAGGATTCTATGTCAAAAAAAGATGGAGTCTTGGAAAGAAATGTTAAGAAAATAAGGATTCTTGTCAAAGACGAAGATTCTAAATTTAGATATAGGATAAATCATGATTTCGAAGGCTCCAAAGGAGGCTATGCAACAGACCCCTCAAATCTCGTTTCATATATTGCTTGCATAATGAATTCCCCTTTTTCTCTAGGAGATGAAGAATATCAATACGAAGCATGGTTTGGGCCACATACAAACGAAATTGGAGAAAATAATAAAACTTCTATTAAAGCCATACTCAGACTTAGAAATTATGCTACTAGTAATAAGTAAGAATAATACTACTTCCTAAACAACCCAAGAACTTTATCCCAAAATGAAAGCGGTTGAAGTTCTACCTGATTATTATTTTCGTCGTAAACAGAATACTTAATCACAGGTTTCTCGTTAATCTTAGGTGCCTTCTCTGCGATATCCTTATTTGCCTTGTCCAAAGCCTGTTGAACTATAACTCTGGAATAACCCTGGTTAGTTAAAGCAAAAATCAGAGAGTCTACAGGATATCCCTTAAGTAAGTTTTTCTTGAAATAATCTACTAATTGTTCCTTGTATTCTAGTCTTCTCATTAAATATCTAGAAATCTAAAGTTTAAAAAATTATTTGATTAAGACTAAAATGAAAATTGACAAATCACTCGAAATAGTTCGGTGATTAAGTTAACTAATAATTGAATTAACTCCACACTCTAAAATAGACTGTTATAGATAATTGCTTATTCTAGGTATCACGAATGAAAAGTAAATCTGTGTCTAACGATTTAATTGAATAAGTGTCTTTATTATCTAACTACAGAAGTCCTTTGGCCCTCAATAACTAATCGGCTTCTCTTTCTCAAAAAAACTAATGGCTTCGCCTAATCTCTCTTTAGATTCTGAATAAATAGTTAACAATCTCTCTCCTTTCTTTACTCTCTCTCCAACTTTCTTATGTAAATGAACACCTGCTCCGTGATCTAGAGGACAGCCAGCAATTCTAGCCAGAGTATTTATTTTTTTATTATGAATCCCTTTAATCTTAACCTTTCTTTTTGCTAAAATCTCGTGATTTAATTTAGCGGGCTTTAGAGTCTTAATCTTCCCTCCCTGAGCATTAATAATTTCCTCAAATTTATCATAAGCTTGGCCAGTCTCTAAGAAATATTTAGCTAGTAATTTCCCCTTTCCCTTCTTGCACATTTTAGTCATCTCAAATATCTCCCCCGCAAGATATATTGACTTCTTCTCTAAATCTTTAGGACCTTCTTTATCTGGATCCAAAACTTTCAGAACATCATTCATCTCTAAAATAGGCCCAACACCGTTACCAATAGGTGAATCTCCTTTAGTTAAAACAACCCTCATTTTGACATTAAAATATTTCCCAATTTTCTCAAATTTTAATTTTAGTTTCTCTGCCTTAGCTTTAGTGACCTTGGCAAATTTGCCATGAGGAATATCTATCAAAATATATTTACTTCCTGCTGCTAACTTTTTGGCCATTACCGAAGCTAGCAACTGGGCTTCCGGATCAATTCCTAATTCTTTCTCTATAGAAATTATCTTTGAATCTGCTGGCACCATCCCTAAGCCTCCGCCCCAAACCATACAGGCATTGGTTTTCTTCACGATTGCTTTAACTTTTTTCATACTCAAATCAATAGGAGAGAGTGTTTCTATTACGTCTGCCGTCCCAGCCGCACTAGTTATCGCTCTAGATGACGATTTAGGCATTATCAGTCCTTGTGAAGCGCAAATAGCAACGACAATTGGAGTGGTTCTGTTCCCGGCAATTCCCCCGATACAGTGTTTATCTACAACATATTTTTCTCTAAATTTCATTCTCTCTCCATATTCTAGAATTGCTTTAATTAAGCCGATAGTTTCGTCAAAATTCATTTTACTTTTGTACATTGCAGAAACAAATAAAGCAATCTCGGCTTCGGACAGATTATTCTCCACGATGTCCTTAATTATTTTTGCTATGTCTCCCTCAGAAAGTTCTTTCCCATTTAGTTTATTTTTAATCAAGCCTAAACTTTGAGGAGGTTTGGCTAGAGATAATTTTACCTTCTGTCCGACCTTAACCCCTAATCTTTTCTTTACTTCTGTGGAAATTGCTATTTCGTTTTCTTTTAGAACCTTCTCAAAAATATCTACAATAGCATAAATTTGTTTTGAGTTTTTACCTAAAGTTTTTATCAAGAGTCTCTGTTTTGGGTGCACCCCTAGTTTCTCAGCAGTTTTCTTTCTTAACATAATAACTGGCAAACCAGCGTCCCAATCAGAAATTTTTATTTTTAGTTGCATCTTTCGCCTCAAGATAAATAAGAAAAATCTATTTTTATAGTTATCTTAGAATAAAAAAATACGAATCTAAAAATTAATTCTTCTCGGGTTCTATCAATGCTCCGGGAATTCTTTTGTCTCTATAAACATCTAAAACAATTAAAAGATAAGATAATAATAAAGGACCCAAGATAATTCCTAGAATTCCGAATAGCATTAATCCTCCAATCATTCCTAGAAGAATTATTGCCGGATTTACGTTAGTTCTCTTTGCTACAAATGCGGGTTTAACCGTGTTTTCCATTATAGAAGATAAAATTCCAAATGCTGCAATTCCTACAAACGCCCCAACATTACCTCCGATTAGAGTAAAGATTGCAACTGGCACCCAGATAATTGCAGTTCCAATAATTGGAAATATCCCTGCAACTGCGGCTAGCAGAGTTAAGAAAAGTGCGTTATTAACTCCGAAAATAAAGAAACCAACCCCTGCTAAAATACCCTGGAGAATTCCTATGACGACTTGACCATAAAGTACGGAATAGGTTATTTCTGTTGTTGATTTGAAAAGTTTCTTTTCGACATTTTTTGGAAAAGGTAGAATGCTTTGAAGATAACCTGTTAATTTAGTTCCATCTCTTAGAGTAAAAAAGAATACAAACAAGGTTACTATTAATTGAAGTGCTAGTGTTGGAAAATTCAAAAGAATATTTGCAAAAGCGTTTACTGTGGAATTTGTTATTTTAGAAATAAAACTATAGACGACGTTTGTCATCTCGTTTGAAATTGTTTCTGTAGCAAAAAAAGTAGGAAAAATATTTTTTATTGGAGTTACCAAATCTAGTTCTTGTGAAGCGGTATAAATTTCTAATGATTGATTAAGTAATAAGGGAGTTATGAACCATAAAGGAATTACAATTAACAGTATCAGCAAAAGTGTTATGATTAACGAGGACAAATTTTTATATTTTATCAATAGTAGTAATTTCTTATATAATGGACTTAATACAAAAGCCAAAACCATTCCTAAAAAGATTGCTAATAATAGGGGTTTAATTAGTAAAAATGCTAAAACTATTAACACGCCTAAAAGGATACTTGAAGCTATTTTATTATATTCTTTTCCGTCCATGGTGATACCTGCTTTCTAAAAGGGTTTTAAACTTATAAAGTTTTGGAGGAAATTAAAGAAAGGTTTATAATCTAAATTTGATAATTTTAATTATGAATTTCATAAAAAAGATAGTGGATAAAAATTTTGATGAGTTAGTTCATTTACAATTTCAAAAATTTAGTAAAGGAACTTTCAAAAATCGAGCGGTTTTCAAAGTTAAGAAAAATAAAAATAAGTTTACTATTAATTCAACAGGAGAATTTATTAATGAATTTGTTCGAGCGATGGCAGAGAAATTAGGTTCTGAAAAAACTCAAATGACTGGGGCGGTGATTGCTACTTCTGACTTGACCGGGAAATTAGACTTTAAGGAGAAAAAACAGTTTCAGGGAGTTAAAAGATACTTGATTGATACCGAAATGTCTGGTGATGATGCAATTAAACTATTGAATGATTTTCCTAAAGCTATCTGTGCTTTGTCTTTTGAGGTTGGAACGGATAAATTGAAGATTAAACCTAAAGCTCCTAAAATGGGAGTTCCGGGAAAGAATGGAGAGTTACCTAAAACCGATGCTTGTAAATTAATTACTACAGATGCTTCGATTGGAGAATCGTTTTTGTTTGAAAAGAAGGACTTCAAATCGGCCGAAGTTAATCATACTTTTTTTATTGAAAAGGTAGTTATGCCCGATACAGATGAAGAGGATTTTGCTAAGATTAGAGAATTAGCAAAGAAGCAGGGGACGATTACTAGGGTGACTAAGATTGATGACGTAGAAGACAGTAAAGAGTACAAGTTTATCGCCTAGCTTGCGAGTCATGTGAGGAAATGGAGGAGTATTAATTTGTTGTTTAATCAAAAAACTTTGGTGTGCTAAAGACCCCTCGCCGAATAGAATCTTCAGGATCACCTATACCTATCCTTAACTGAGCATATTTATCTATATGCAAAGACGACGCTCCTGATTCTTCATGGTCTAAGGAAGGTGGATTTATGAAAGAATTAAAACCTAGATAAGAACTACAACCTCTTCTTTCTGAAACAATTTTTGCTAGTTTCTCTGCACCTGCTTCACCATATCTTGCTATAATGTAAGGATTTTTTTCCAAATCTTGCCAATCTAGATTTTGTGTTTTGAATCCAAATGGAACAAATTTGACCAAAGGATCATTTTCCTTTAGCCTTTCAATTAAAGTTCCTTTGTCCATCACTATCTCCCTATCTTTCACTCTGACCCAAGGGAATTTTTCTAAGATAACTCCATTGTTTATTTCCCCATTTGATTTTGGGAGAAGCAAATTTCCTGTTGATTCCCAAAATCCGGGATCCCATAAATACTTGATAATTTTCTCTTCAGGATACCCTTCACTATTTTGATAAGCATCGTAGACTAACGAGGCTATTTCTGCAGAAGCAGGCATTCGTGAGCTAGATTTATCTAATTGTTCGTTGACTCCCACATAGGTTCCTTCAGTTGAGTACCACCTAAATTGGATTTCCCTATCTCCATGAGGTACAACAATATCGGAACCCTTTTTTATTTCCATATTAAAACTAAAATATTTGAATATATAAACCTTTCGGTTAGTTACCTTTCCCTGGTAGTTACAATGTTAACTTTCTGGAAAAGAATTATTCAAAAGCGTTACAAAATACCTATGAAACATATGGTAACAAGATAATTTTTAGCAATAAAACTTCCCAAAAGTTTTATAATAAATCTCAGCCATAGAAAAATATGTTAAATATGATTCCAACTAAAGAAATCGATCCTTATTCTAATGTTAAATTTGGGGGCGCTAACAAAGTTAAAAAACCTCTTTATGAAAGAATCTTAGAGAAAATTATTCCAAAAAAATACCTTAAATTTGAGACTCCTGAAACAAGAAGATATCGGGCAAACAGTTTAGCATTTGAGAGTCTTTTACCTTCAATGAAGGAGTTTGGATTAGTTTCAAAAATCTAAACCAAACCTTTAAATACCAACTTTTTCTCAGTTAATTATTCCAGGGTTAGTAAAATGATATTCGCTATTCATAAATATAAAAAATGCCAACAAAGAAATCACCAAGAAAAGGAAGTTTACAGTACTGGCCCCGAGTTAGGGCTAACAAATTCTTACCTAGTATAAACTGGGATGCGATTAAACCCGGGAAAAATTTAAAGGGGTTCATATGTTATAAAGCGGGAATGCTTTCGGCTTTTGTTAAAGATAGCACCCCAGATTCCATGACTAAAGGTAAAAAGATCGTTGTTCCGGTAACGGTTCTTGAATGTCCTCCTATGAAGATTATGTCTGTTAGATTTTATAAAAACGGGGTTGTTTCTACTGAAGTTCTTGCGGAGAGCTTAGATAAAGAGCTTAAGAGAAAAATCAAGTTTCCAAAAGAAAAATCTAAGGCTTTGGATTCATTCAAAATTGAGGATTATGATGATGTTCGTGTGATTGCTTATTCTGTTGTTAAAAAAACGGGTGTGAAAAAGACTCCAGATATTGTTGAGATTGGACTTGCTGGTTCAGTTGAAGAAAAATTTAATTTTATTAAAGAAAATTTGACTAAAGAAATTTCTGTTTTAGATGTTATAGATAAAGACCAATTAATTGATTTGAGAGGACTTACAACTGGGAGAGGTTTACAGGGCCCGGTTAAGAGATTTGGTATTACGCTTAAGGTTTCTAAATCAGAAAAGGGTCAGAGAAGACCAGGATCTATTGGTCCCTGGAACCCTTCAAGAGTTATTTTCAGAGTTCCTATGGCTGGGCAGTTAGGTATGTTTACTAGAGCTGTTTACAATAACAAGATTATTGATTTAGGAAAAGCGGAAGATAAATTTAAGGCGATTAAAAATTACGGAGATATTAAGACAGATTATATTGTTGTTCAGGGTTCTATTCAAGGACCTTCAAAGAGACAGTTAGTATTAACTCAACCTTTGAGAGAGACAAGAAGACAAACAAAAAAGGAGTATCAATTTATTGAATTAAGATAATGGTAAAGGCAAAAATATATGACTTGACAGGGAATGAGAAAGGATCTATGGATCTTCCTAAATGTTTTAATTCTCCAGTTAGAGAAGACTTGGTTATGAAAATAATTGAAATTAAAAAAACAGAGCAACCCTATGGTCCTGCGCCGGGTGCGGGAAATTCTTATTCAGCTTCAGGTAAACTAAACCATCGAAGACATGTTTGGAAGAGTCAGTATGGTCGTGGAATCTCAAGAATTCCTAGAAAGAGTTTATCGCGAAGAGGAACACAATTCAATTGGGTTGGTGCAACAGTACCTAATACTCGTGGTGGACGAAGAGCTCACCCTCCAAAAGTTGTTTCTAGAATAGGAACTTTAAGTGTCAATAAAAAAGAATTGAAATTAGCAATTTGTTCTGCACTAAGTGCAACAGTTGATTCTAAATGGTTAATTAAAAGATATGCTACCTTGAAAGGAGAAAAATTATCTCAGGTTCCAATTATTGTGGAGTCTAAATTTCTTGAGGCTAAGACTAAGGGAGTTCTTTCTGGATTAAAAACTATCTTGGGGGATAAACTTTCAAATATTGCATTTAAGAAAAAAGAAGTTAGAAACGGGAAAGGAAAATTAAGAGGAAGAAAATATAAATCGAATGCAGGAATGATTTTAGTTACTAGTGAAAAGGAAAAATTGAAAATTAAGGGATTTGATGTTATCTCTACAAAATATTTAGGAGTTAATGATTTAGCTAACGGTGGATTAGGAAGATTAACTGTTTATACTGAAAATGCAATTAAAGAAATTGGGGAGAAATATAAATGAGAGCAAATATGAAATTTCCACTCATCCAAACATTCCTTGGGAGGAAGTTCGAATGAAACCAGTAATGACTGAAAAGGCTGTAATGATGATTGAAAGAGATAATACTCTTGTGTTCGAGACAGCGATGGTAAAAAACAAAGCAGATATTAAAAAAGAGTTAGAAGAAGTATTGAAGATAAAAGTTGATAATATTAGAACATTGATTAGAAAAAATAAAAAATATGCATATGTTAAATTAAAAGGAGACACTTTGGCAATTGATGTTGCTACAAAGTTAGGTTTAATGTAAGATGGGTAACAGCAAATATAAAATTTCCAATTCCCCATTTTTAGGGGGGAGAAACTAAAAATGGGTAAAAGAATTATTGTTCAGAGACGTGGAAGAGCAACTTCAACATACAAGGCTAGAAGAAAAGCTTTTCATTTGAAAATACAATTCCCTCCTAAACTAGAAGGTAAAGGTAAAGTTGTAAAATTAACTAGCACGGCAGCACACAGCTCTCCTCTTGCTAAAATTGCAACAAAAGATGGAAGTTTTTATGTTCCAGCTTACAAAAACATGATTGAAGGATCAGAAATTGATTTTGATTCTAAAGAGATTAAACAAGGAAATATTCTTGCGCTAAAAGATATCCCGATTAAAACAAAAATCTTCTGTATTGAATCTAGACCGGGAGATGGGGGAAAGTTCATCAAATCTGGAGGAAATCACGCCGTGGTTAATAGAGTAATTGGAGAGCATGTTTTGGTTTTATTCCCTTCTAAAAAAGAAAAGAAGTTAAACCCTAAATGTAAAGCAATCATAGGAATATGTGCTGGAGCGGGAAGATTAGATAAGCCAGTATTAAAAGCAGGAAAGCAACATTTCATTCAAAAGAAACAAGGAAAATTATGGCCTAGAACATCACCGATTAAGATGAATGCAATTGACCATCCGTTCGGTTCGGGAAGAGGTAAAAATCCTAAGAGTAAGATTGCGAAGAGGAACGCTCCACCAGGTAGAAAGGTTGGGTTGATTAGACCAAAGAGGACTGGTAAAAAACGATAAAATGGAAATAAGGAAAAAAGAATTTAAGTTCAGAGGAAAGACTGTAGAAGAGCTACAGACACTTGATGTTAGAGAATTTGCTGCTTTACTTAGAGCTAGACAGAGAAGAACTACTTTAAGAATGTTCCAGGAAATTGAGGATTTTGTTAAGAGAGCTCAGACAAAATTGGCTAAGGGTAAAAAGATTATTAGAACACATAAAAGAGACTTAGTTATTGTTCCCCAATTAATAGGAATGAAACTCCAAATTTATAACGGAAGAGATTTTGTGCCGGTAGAAATTACTGGAGATATGCTTGGACATAAGTTCGGAGAATTTGCTCCTACAAGAGCTAGAATTAAACATACTAAGGCTGGTGTTGGCGCCACTAAAGGAAGCAAACACAAATCTAAGAAATAAAAATGACAGAAAGAAACTACAACCCAAATCAAAAGGAAAATAAAGCAATGAAAAAACAGGATGCTATTAGTCAACCTAAGGCTCCGGTAGCAAAAGAATCTGTTCCTGAAGAGAAGAAAGTAGAAGGTAAAGTAGAATCTCCAACAACTGTGGCAAAAACTGAAATTAAAGATGATATTACTAAAACAAACGAGAAAAAGATTGGGGAAAATGTTCCTAAGGAAACAAAGAAAAAGATTAAGAAAATTAAGAAAGATACTGCAATTGTTAATGGGAAAAATTTACCAATCTCTACAAAGGTTGGAGGAGCAATTGGAAGATTCTTAAAAAATAAAAAAATTGAAGTTGCAATTAAGGATTTAGAAGCGGTTATTGATATGAAAAAAGCTGTTCCGATGAGAGGAGAGGTCCCACATAGAAAAGGAAATATAATGTCTGGTAGATTTCCTCAAAAAGCAGCAAAAGAAGTTATTATTTTACTTAACAGTTTGAAGGGAAATACTCTTGCTAACGACATGGACGAACCGATTATTAGAGAGGTTATCTCTAATCAAGCTGCGAGGCCTGTAGGGAAGAGAGGTTCTACAAAAAAGAAGAGAACACACATGACAATTATCGCTAAAGAAGTAAAGACTAAAAAATCAACAGAGAAAAAGGAGACTAATAATAAATTAGGGGACAAAAAATAAAATGGAAGAAAAAAAGACTGTAAAATTTAAGAAAGAAGAATTTGCAATGAAAGAAGCAATTAAGAAAGAAATTGGAAAAGGTAAAATTAGCAAAGTAAAAATTGAATACACTCCTGTGGGAGAAAAGATTATCTTATCTACAAGCAAACCCGGATTGATTATTGGTCGAGGGGGAGAGAAAATAGAAGAACTTACTAAATTCATACGTAAAAATTTTAAATTAGAAAACCCCCATATTGAAATCTCAGAGATAATGACTCCGGATTTTGATGCTCAACTTGTTGCGGATGATATCGCTTTAGGTCTTGAGAAAATGGGGCCAATGAAATTTAAGGTTCTTGCTTACAGAGCTCTTCAAAGAATTATGAAGGCTGGAGCTATGGGTGCAGAATTAAGACTAAGTGGTAAACTTCCGGGAGCTAGAGCTAGATCTTGGAGATTCGCTCAGGGTTATTTGAAGAAAACTGGAGATAGTGCTAAAGTTGTTGATAGAGCTCAAGCTGTTGCTCAAACAAAGCCAGGAGTTGTAGGAATAAAAGTTGCTATTTTGTCTCCAGATGCTGAACTTAAAGATAGAATTGTTGTTAATGAAAAGATGGTCGCTAAGCTAAAAGAAAATAAGGAAAAATTTGAAAATAAGGACGTTAAGAAATCAAAAGTTAAAAAAACTAAAACTAAGAAGGAAGCACCGCTCGGTGTACCCCAAAGCACGGAATCAGAGGGCACTAAATAATGGCAAAATTAAAATCAAAAGATATAAAATTAATGAATGAAAAAGAAAAGGCTAAGAAAGTCTTAGAGTTAAAGGCAGATTTAATTAAAGCTAGAGCAAATGCAGGAAAATCAAACTTGAGAGAAATTAAAAAAACAATAGCGAGGATATTAACGGTAAAAGCCTGATGGAGATATGTCCAAGGTGTGGCTTACCAGAACAAGCTTGTGTTTGTGAGCAGATAAGTAAAAGTGCACAAATAATCAAAATAACAACAGATAAAAAGCGATACGGAAAAATCGTTACGATTGTTGGTGGGTTCGACAAATCAGTGGATGTTAAATCCTTGGCTAAAGAGCTAAAGAACGAACTGGCTTGTGGGGGAACTTCGAAAGGAGGAATTATAGAACTCCAGGGACACCACGTAGCCAAAATGAAAACACTTTTAATAAAAAAGGGTTTTGAAGAAGACTCAATAGAAAACTAAAATGACAAAAAAAGAAACAACAACAAAATCAGAAAAAACAAAGTTAGTTGAAACTAGCTGTAACGATGTTGATTGTCCTATCCACGGAAATCTTAAGACTAGAGGTAAAACTTTCCAAGGAAAAGTAATTAGCAAACATACTAAGAGAATTGCAATTGAATTTGAAAGAATGATTTACATTAGGAAATATGAGCGTTATGCAAAAACTAAAACAAAGATTCATGCTAGACTTCCAAAATGTATGGAGAAGAGCGTTAATATTGGGGACTTCATTAAAATTAAGGAATGTAGGCCTTTGAGTAAAATTATACACTTTGTTGTTATTGAAACAATTGATATGGAGGCTAAAAAATGAAAGCTGTGAGTGCTAGAGCAACAGCAGGATTAAACCTTGGTGCAAAGATGATTGCCTCAGATAATAGTGGAGCTAAAGTTGTTAAGCTGGTTTCAATCAAAAAAGGTAAAGGAAGAAAAGGAAAACAGAATTGTGCGAAAATTGGAGATTGGGTAAAGGTTTCAATAAGAAAAGGAATTCCTGATATGAAGGGTAAAGTTTTCGATGCTGTTTTAATTAGGCAGAAAAAATCATACTTAAGAAAGACTGGAGAGAGAATCGCATTCGAAGATAATGCAGTAGCGATTTTAAAGGATGAAAAAGGGAATCCGAAAGGAACACAAATTAAGGGACCAATTGCAAAGGAAATATTGGAGAGATGGCCGTCTGTAGCAAAGATTGCCTCAATGGTATATTAAAATGAAGAAAAAATTTAGTAAAGCATGGATCGGAAGTAAACAACCTCGAAAGCAAAGGAAATTCATAGCTAATGCTCCAATACACATAAAGAGAAAATTGCTGAGTGTAAATTTATCAAAGCCACTTAGAAAAGATTATGGAACACGAAATGTGGTTCTTAGAAAAGGAGACAAGGTGAAAATTATGAGGGGCAAATTCAAAGGTAAAGAAGGAAAGATCTTAGAATTGTTCATAAAGAGACAGAAAATTTATATTGAAGGAATGCAAACTAAAAAGCAGGACGGTTCAAAAGTTAATGTTCCATTTAAATCTTCAAATCTTCAAATAATTGAGTTGAACACCGAAGATAAGAAAAGATTAAAAAAGGCTGAGAAGAAAGATAAAACAGGAGAAAATAAAAAATGAGCCATATGAAAAGAAACGCTGTGCCAAAAATTTGGCCAATTCCTAGAAAGGGAACAAAGTTCGTGATTAAAGCCGGAACTAGAGAACTTCCAATTGTAGTTGCGATGAGAGACATGCTAAAAATTGCTAAGAATAGAAAGGAAGTTAAGAAAGCAATTCATGAAAAGAAACTTTTGATATCTGGAAGGGTTGTTAAAGATGATAAAGCAGTTATGTGTTTATTTGATGTTTTAACAATAATTCCATCAAAACAAAACTATTCTTTGAGACTTTCTGAAAAAGGAAAATTTAAACTTGAAGAAATTTCAGAAAAAGATTCTAAACAAAAAGTTTCAAAAGTATCTGGGAAGAAAAAACTTAAAGGTAAAAAAACACAATTAAATCTTTTAGATGGAAGGAATATTTTGGAAGAAAAAACTTGTTCGGTTAATGATTCTGTGGTTTTAGATCTGAGTAAAAAGAAAATTGTTAAAATTTTGTCCCTTAAGGAGAAAGCAAATGCTTTAATTATAGAAGGTAAACATGCGGGAGAAAGAGGAATTATTGAAAAAATAAAACCTGAACTGAAAATGGTTGAATTAGTTAGTAAAGACAAAAAAACAAACGTTTTAATTAAACAATTGATGGTGTTAGAATAAAATGGTAGAAAATATTATGAGAAAATTAAAAATTGAGAAGGTTGTTCTTAGTGTAGGTGGAACTGGAGACTATCTAGAAAAAGGGCATATCCTCTTAGAAAATTTAACTGGCAAAAAACCTTGTAAAACTAAATCTAGAAAAAGAATTCCTGCCTTAGGAGTTAGAATGGGTCTAGAAGTAGGAACGGTTGTCACAATAAGAAAGAATCCTGAAGAAATTTTAAAGAAAATGCTTATTGCTATTGACAATGTTTTAAGAAAAAAACAAATTAGCGTTAATAATTTCTCTTTTGGAATCAAAGAGTATCTAGAAATCCCAGGAGTAGAATATATTAGAGAAGTTGGAATCATGGGCTTCGATGTTACGGTTGTATTCAAAAGATCTGGGAGAAGAGTGGGAATTAGAAAAATAAAGAAGGGGAAAGTAGGACAGGCACAAAAGATTTCGCCCGAAGAAATAATTAAATTTATGGAAGATAATTTCCAAACAACATTCAAATGACAACTAGTGATTGGAGAAAAGTATTCAAACAATTAAATGCAAAGCCGGTGGTAAAGGCAAAGTTCCTTAAGCACTGTAAACCCCAAGATAGAAAGACTGGGATTACTGTGAGAAGATGCGAAAGATGTGGACGATTTGGAGCACACATTAAATCGTATAACTTAAACCTTTGCCGTCACTGTTTCCGAGAGGTTGCAGAAGAAATAGGCTTTAAAAAATATTCATAAAATGTCACACGATATAGTTGCAGATGCGCTAAATATGATGAGAAATGCCAAAAAGGCTAAGAAAGACTTTGTTAAAACAAAGATAGTTTCGAACTTACTTATAGAGGTTCTTAAAATTATGAAACAAGAGGGTGCGATTAAAAAATATAAGATTGATAGTAAAGACAAATCTTTGACAATTCATTTAGGAGAATTTTCAGAATGTAAATCTGTAAAACCTAGATTTAGCTGTGATAAAACTCAGCTTGAAAAATATAGGAGACGGTATCTTCCAGCAAGAAATTTAGGTATTTTGATTGTCTCTACAAATAAGGGATTGATGACCCATGAAGAGGCTGAAAAAGAACAAATTGGAGGGTGCTTAATTGCATATTTCTATTAAAATGAGAAATGTAAATATGCAATTTCCATGTCCTCATTTTAGGAGGAATTTAAAATGAGAAAAGAACTATCCCAAGAAATTGAAGTTCCAGAGGATGTTGAAGTGAAAATCGATGGAAAAAATGTTCTTGTTAAAGGCCCAATTGGAGAATTAAAGAGGGAATTGGAATTTGGGAAATTAGAGATTATTCAAGAGAAAGGAAAGCTTATTCTTAGAGATAAAAAAGCGACTAAAACTGAAAAAAGAATGATGAACACTCTTACTGCCCATTTAAAAAATATGATTCAGGGAACTCAAGAAAAATTCGAATATAAATTAAAAATTTGTTTTGGGCATTTTCCTTTTACAGTTAAAATTGAAGGTAACAAAGCAATAATTAAAAATTTCTTGGGCGAAAAAATTCAGAGAGAGTCTTCTATTCCAGAGGGGGCAGAAATGGAAATTAAGAAAGATATAATCATAATTAAATCACTAAATAAAGAAATTGCGGGTCAGACTGCAGCTAACTTAGAAATTGCTACTAAAGTTAGAGGTAGGGATAAAAGAATTTTTCAGGATGGAATATATATTGTAGAAAAATGTGGGAGGGCAATCTAATGAAAAAGTTTTTACGAAGGGATGCTAATCGTTTTGCTAAATTCAGCAATGGAAAAGGTAAAAAGGCTAAATGGAGATCTCCAAAGGGAAGAGACAATAAGATGAGGGAAAAACGAAGAGGGTATCCCGCAGTTGTTAGCATTGGATATGCTTCAGATAAAAAAGATAAAGAAAGAATTTCAGGATTAATCCCCTTACATGTAAGAAATCTTTCAGATTTAGAAAAAGCAACTAAAGAGAATATAATTATTGTTGGGAAAGTTGGAAAGAAAAATAAAATTCAAATTTTAGAAAAAATAAAGGAAATGAAACTTAGCATGGATAAAACAACTGTTGAAAGGGTTTTAGAAAAAATAAAAAAAGTGGAAAATAAAAAAGATGTGGAAAAAAATAAAGGAGTAAAGAAATCAGATGAAATTAAGAAATAAGAAAAAATTAACAGCTGAAACTATTGGGGTAGGAAAAGATAGGATTATCTTTGTCGAAGAGAGATTAGATGAAATTAAAGAAGCTCTGACAAAGCAGGATATAAGAGATCTTTTTACTGAAGGTGCCATTAAATTAAGAGAAGTTAAAGGAAGAAAAACTAATGTTAAGAGAAAAAATAAAAAAGGTCCAGGAAACATTAAAAAGAAAGTTAAAAATAGAAAACAGGAATATGTTAAAATTACTAGAAAATTGAGAGGGTATACTCGAGAATTGAAAAATCAGGGAAGATTATCTAGAGAAGAAGCTAAAGAAATTAGAAAAAGGATTAGAAACAGAGACTTTAAGAGTAAAGCTAATTTGAAAAATTACATTGAGGCACTAAGAACATAAAATGAGAATGAAAAAAACACCAAGGAAAAGAAGAAGGCAGGGAAAGACAGATTATGCTAACAGAGTTGGTTTGTTAAAAAGCGAGAAACCAAGATTGGTTTTTAGAAAGACTAATAAGTATTTCTTAGTTCAGTATGTTCTTAGCGAGGAAGCTAAAGATAAAATTGTTTTCGGAACAACTTCAAAAGAATTGCTTAAACACGGATGGCCTAAAGATTTCGCAGGAAGTTTAAAATCTATTCCTGCAGCATATTTAACAGGATATTTATTTGGTAAAAAAATTCAGGCTGCAAAAGCAGAGACACCGATTATGGATCTTGGAATGATTAGAACACTTCATAAAACAAAAGTTTTTGGTTTCCTTAAGGGAGCTATTGATTCTGGTTTAGATATTGCTTGTAAAGAAGAAGCTTTCCCAGAAGAGGATAGAATCCAGGGTAAAGCTATGAAAAAAGACTTTAGTGCAGAATTTGAAAAAATTAAATCTAACCTGGAGAAATTATAATGTCGGAAGAAATAAAGAAAACTGCAGAAGCGCATGGAACTGTCTCAGAAGCTACAGCGAAGGAAAAAGCGGAAGATAGTGAAGGTACTACTAAAGAAATGATGATTAAAGAATCTAAAGAAGAAACAGTTATTGGTAATAAAGAGAAAGAAAAGAAGATTCAAAAATTAGAAGAAAAAGATTCTGCTGAAAAATCTAAACCTAGAAAAAGACTTACTCGTGAAGAAGAAGCAAGGGTTGAATCACTTAATAATTGGAAACCTAAAACAAAATTAGGAATGGCTGTTCAGAAAGGAGAGATAAAAAATATTGATGAGATTCTAGAATCTAAACAAAAAATCATGGAAGAACATGTTGTGGATACAATTGTTCCAATCAAATCGGATTTAATCGCTATGGGCCAGGCTAAAGGAAAGTTTGGTGGTGGAAAAAGAAGAGCGTGGAGACAGACTCAGAGAAAAACTAGAGAAGGAAATGTTTTAACTTTCTCGGCAATGGCTGTTGTTGGAGACGGAAAAGGACATGTTGGAGTTGGAGTTGGAGAAGCTCAAGAAACATTGCCGGCAAGAGATAAAGCCATTAGAAAAGCAAAATTAAATTTAATACAAATTAAAAGATCTTGTGCTAGTTTCGATTGTTCTTGTTCAGAGAAACATTCAATTCCATTTGTTATCAAGGGTAAATGTGGAAGTGTTATTGTTAAGTTGATGCCTGCACCCCAAGGGACAGGGCTAGTGGTTGCAAATGAACTTAAAAAAGTTTTAAGATTAGCTGGGATCAAAGATGTTTATAGTAAAACTTTTGGGCAGAACCAAACAACTTTTAACTTGGTTAAAGCTTGTATTGAAGCGTTAAAGAAAACTAATCCGGGGCTATATAAAAAATGAAAATTGCAGTAATAAGAATCAAAGGGCAAGTGGGTTTGAACCACGATGTTAAAGAAACACTTTATAGGTTAAGAATAAGGAGAAAATATGCTTGTGTTGTTTTTGATAACCCTAGTGAAATCCAAATGGGAATGATCAAGAGTGTTAGAAACCTTGTTGCTTACGGAGAGATGTCTGATTCTACTTACAAAAAATTAGTTGATTCTAGAGGGAAGAAAGATTCTGAAGGTGAATTAAAACCATTCTTTAGATTGCACCCTCCTAGAGGAGGAGCTAAAACAAAAGTTCATTATCCAATTGGAATTCTTGGAGATAACAAAAAAGATATTAATAAATTAGTGGAGAGGATGTTATGAAAACAAATAAAAGATCAAAAGTTTCAAGAATGAGTGGGAAAGGAATGGGAACTCATGGATCTGGTGCTAGAAAGAATAAAAGAAAATCTGGAAATAAGGGTGGAACTGGCCTTGCGGGAACAGGAAAAAGGGCAGATCATAAAAAGACAATGGTTCAGAAATTGTATGGACATAAATATTTTGGGAAGCAAGGTGTTACTAGGGGCATGAATGCTAGAGATACTCGTCAGAGAATTAATCTAAAAGATATTACTTTAAATCTAGAAAAATATGGTAAAAAGAAAGGAGATTCGTGGGAACTTGATTTGAAGAAGCATAAAATTCTTGGGATTGGAGAGGTTAAAGAAAAATTAATCATTGACTGTTTAGAGATTAGTAAAAGTGCTCGAGAGAAAATTGAGAAAGCTGGTGGAAAAGTTATTGTTAAAGAAATTAAGAAAGCTGAAACTCCGTTGGTTCAACATGTTAAAGTTAAGAAGTAATTATCTAAATTGTAAACTTTTCTAAATATTCTCTTATTTGCTTTAGTTCTTTTTCAATTGCTTGACCTTCAATAACTTCTCTTCCATGCTTGTCTTTTCCTGCTTTGATTTCATCTAAGAGATCACTATAGCATTCTGAAACAAATACTAAAAGTCCGTTTATTGCTTTTTGACTAAATCCACTTGGAGGCATTGTAATGCTTTACTGACACGATAGAATATAAGATATTGTCCTCTATTTTACACAATAACGCAAAACTTAAATAGAAATAACAACCTTATTGTAAAATGGATGTAAAAGATAAGAAGATCTTGGGGGAACTTGTTTTGAATTCAAGGATTCCTTTGAATAGGTTGGCAAAGAAAGTCGGGCTTAGTCGTGAGGTTGTGACCTATAGGATTAATCAATTAAAATTAAAAGGAATTATTACAAACTTCCATGCAATTATTGACGAAGAGAAATTAGGTTTCTTGAGAAATACTTGTTTTATCCAGCTTAAAGGAATTTCTCCGACTAAAGAGAAACAATTTTTTGAATACTTGAAAAGACATAAGGCGGTAACATATTGCGGGACAGTTATTGGAAAATGGAATGTTGTTTTTGACATTATTTCTAAGGATAGAAAAGACATGGATAAAATTGTAAAAGAAATTCAGAATAAGATAAAAAATAATCTGGCTATCTTTGCTATTGCAGGAAATACAATTTCTGGAGGATATTATCCTGAAAAAATATTTGAGACTAAAAGCCATATAGAAAATAAAAATAACAAAAAGGTTAAAGTAGATAAAATGGATTTAAAAATTTTAAATATACTTTCTAATAATGCAAGGACAGAGTATAGCGAACTTTCTAGAAAATTAGACTTGACTGCTAATGCAATTAAATATAGAATACAAAATTTAGAAAGTTCAGGAATTGTTTCAGGTTACACAATTTCTGTGGATGTAAAAAAATTGGGTTATTCTTGGTATAATATCCAAATAAAATTAATTACAGGAGAAAAAGAAGTAGAGGATTTTTTGAAGAAAGAAAAAATAGCCATTTATCACTACCACTACATTGGAAATGAAAACTGGGATATTGATATTGGGATCATTGTGAGAGATTCTGAAGAGCTTAGAGATTTTATAATTAAATTTAGGGAGAAATTTCCAGAGTTTGTTAAGATTCATGACGTGTATGTTATCCTGGATGTGATTAAAGAGAATCTTGCTCCAGACATCCTATTTGAAGAGACAAATATGGGCACAAAGTAGAAAGATATATAAGTATGTGCCCACATAAAGGATTATGGTTTATCATGAAGTGCGTAAAGTTAATGGAAAATATGCTAACTATATAATTCAAAACAAAAGGATTAAAGGAAAGTTCAAAAAAACTTCAAAGTTTGTGGGTTATGGAAAAATTCCTAAATCAAAAGTTTTTACTCTGAAAGAATCTTTTGAAAAATATCTAAAGAGAGAAACAGAATATAGAAACTTAACAAAAGATCAAGTTCTGGAAATAGACAAATTAGAAAAAACTTACAAGAAAGAGAAATCAAAATTTGATGAAAAAAGTTTCAATGAAAGTTTTTTTACAGAATTAACTTATGATTCAAATGCAATAGAAGGAAACTCTCTTTCGTTAATGGAAACTTCTTTAGTTATTAATGAAGGAATTGCTCCAGAGGGTAAGACTTTGAGAGAAATTCACGAGGCAAAAAACCACTTAGATGCAATAAATTTTATTAGAAACTACAAGGGAGATTTAAATGAAATATTTATTTTGAAATTACATAAAGAAATTTTAAAGAATATTTTTGATAGATATGCTGGAACATATAGGGATAGAAAGGTTAGGATTGGTGGCTCTTCAGTAAAATTGCCCAATCCTGAAAAAGTTCCTCAATTAATGAAAGATTTAATTCATTGGTATAAAGAAAACAAGAAAACTGCCCACCCTTTTGAATTAGCAATTCTTTTTTCTATGAAATTTGTTACAATACATCCTTTCATTGATGGGAATGGGAGAACCTCAAGATTATTGATGAATTTCATATTGAATAAATTTAATTGCCCTTGGATAAATATAAAATTTAAAAATCGATCGGAATATATGGAGGGAGTAGGAGATGCTAATTCTGAAGAATATTGTAAAATGATTAAATTCTCAATTTGGCAACTAAGGGAAAATATAGAGGATTTATTTGATCGAAAACATTTGAGCATACAAAATTTGAAGTAAATATTTTGAAGGTCTGTAAAAAGGGATATGAAGAAAATTAAAATCTTTTGTAACTTTTTTGAGAGTATTAATTTTAGATAGAAACATTTTGTTTTGGTTATTTGCCCCAGCAACACTAATCTTTAAAAACTAAATTCATATAATTATTCTATGGATTTAAAGAGCATTTTCAGTTTTATTCCGGAGGTAAAAGGACCGGATGAGAAGAAACTTAGTTTTAAGATCAAGCTTAAGTGGACTTTGATTATTCTTGCTGCGTTTTTTATTCTAGCGAACATCCCATTATTTGGTTTATCCGTAAACGCTCTTGAGAGATTTGAATATTTAGCAGTCATAATGGGAACTGATTTCGGTTCGATTATTTCGTTAGGTATTGGTCCAATCGTAATGGCCTCGATTATTTTACAGTTACTTATTGGTTCGGAAATTATTAAGATAAATACTCAGACTCCAGAAGGAAAGAAATTATACCAAGGTATTCAGAAATTATTGGTGTTCTTCTTTATTATTTTCGAAGCACTAGTTTATGTTTTCATGAACGGTCTTCAACCGCACCCAGGATTCGGGGGAATAGTCATATTACAATTGATATTAGGTGGCCTCGCCATTTATTTTATGAATGAGCTTAGTGAGAAATGGGGATTCGGCTCGGGAGTTAGTTTATTCATTGGTGCAGGAGTTTCGTGGAGATTGTTCACGGCATTATTCCAGTTTATTGATACTGCGGGGAAAAATTGTTTACTTGATTTTGCTGGAACTCCTTGTTCAGGAAAGTTATTGGTTTTAATTCAATCAATTATTAACAGATACCCGATAGAATTTTTAGATTCATTAACTGCAATTTTAGTTACAATTGTTATTTTCTTAATCGTTGTCTGGGCTCAGTCCTTGAAAGTTGAAATTCCTTTATCATATGGAAGAATCAGAGGATACGGGGTTAAATGGCCATTATCTTTCTTTTATTCTTCGGTAATCCCAGTAATTTTCGCTGCTGCTTTGATTGCAAACATCCAACTATTTGGAGTTATGTTTGAAAACTGGTTGGGCCACGCGACTTTATTAGGACATTTTGTTGATGGGCAAGCCGTTTCTGGTTTAGGCTTCTGGTTAGGAAGTACAGACATCAGAATGCTTTGGGTTAGAGGAGGATTTTTACCAATTTATATTATCCAGTCAATAAGCCACATTTTATTCTATGCAATTCTTTGTACAGTGTTTAGTGTATTCTGGGTAAAAACTTCGGGAATGGATGCTAAAGCTCAAGCGAAAAATATTGCTGGTTCTGGTTTACAAGTTGCAGGATTCAGACAAGATATTAGAATTTTAGAAAGCATTTTGAATAGATACATTATGCCCTTAACAATTATGGGGGGTGCCGCAATTGGATTATTAGCTGGTTTAACAAATATCTTTGGAGCTCTAGTTTCTGGTACTGCAATATTATTAGTAATTATGATCATGTTCCAGTTTTACCAAAATATTGCTCAACAGCACGCGACAGATATGAACCCTGCAATGAGAAAATTTATGGGTAACTAAATGAGGATTAAAAAGAGATGAAAAAATCAACAATTGGGTGGATAGCGTTAGGTCTTTCTATGATTGTGGCTTATAGTTGGGACAGTGCAAAAACAGCATGGATTAAATCAGGCATTCATTTAGGATTGGATCCTACTGCTGGAGCGTTATTAGATTGGAATTTAACCGTTGGTATGTTGCTAATTGTTTTTTTACTTAGTTTGTTAATTACCCTGATACAAAAATATACCACCGACCAGGTGGCTTTGAGAGCTCTTAAGAAACAGCAAAAAGCTATGCAAAAAGAGATGAAGGAAGCTAAAAGTGATCCTAAGAAAATGGCTTCTTTACAGAAAGAAAATATGGCTTTGATTCCTCAACAATTTAAATTGAGTATGGGTTCTATGGCTTACACTGCTATTCCATTTGTATTATTTTTTAGATGGTTTAATGATTATTTTCTTGCAGCAGGAAATCCTAAATTCTTTGGATTCATGGGCTGGTTTATCTTTTATCTATTGTTCTCTATAATCTTTAGTAGTGTTCTTAAAAAGAAGTTGGATGTTGCTTAGAAACATTTAAAACTACTAATTTTCTGAGTTTAAAATGGAAGACAAAGAATTAATGCAAAAATTTCAGATGTTTGAGCAGCAAATAATGCAAACACAAGAGCAGCTTCAAGCGGTTGAACAAGGAACTCTAGAATTGAAAGATTTAACCTCGGGTTTAAGTGAACTTATTGGAAAAGAGGGAAAAGAAATCTTGGCTCCAATTGGAAGGGGTATCTTTGTTAAAGCTAAATTATTATCTGAAGAGTTGACTGTGGATGTTGGGGAAAAGAAATTTGTTAAGAAAAGTATTGAGGACACTAGGAAAATAATTGATGAACAGTTAGGAAAATTAACCGAAGTTAAAGGGGAGTTAGAGGCTCAACTTCAGGGAATTAACCAGGAACTTACAAAGACAATGTTCGAGCATCAAGCAAAAAAGCAATCAGAAGAGTGCGGTTGCGATCCGGGTAAAGCTTGTGAATGTGGCCACAATCATGAACACGATGCAGATTGTGGTTGTGGAAGTCATTAGATTAAATCACTTTTTGTGATTATTCCAACAGGTTTATTTTTATCCAATATTAAAACAGAGCCTATTTCTTTCACTAAAGGAAGAATGTTCTCTACAGAAGAATCTTTATTTATTGTGGGTAAAGGATTTCCCATAGATTCTTTAACTTTCAAATTTGATAATTCCTCGGAACTTATTCCTGAAGAAAGTTTATCCAAAATTGTGTTCTCTCCAATCACTCCTACAATTGCTTCCCCTTTTTTTACGGGCAATTGAGAAATGGAATATTTGTGCATAATTTTTATCGAATCTTTTACGAATCTGTCTTCCTGAATGAAATGAATTTTTTTATTCATTATTTGTTCACAAGTTCTTTTTTCTTTTTCCTCTACATTCTTAAGTGCAAGAAATAACTTTTTCACCGTGGAGTAAGAGGGCTCAATTTTATTTGATTCTATTTTTGCAATCATGGATTGAGAAATTCCTGAAAGCGTGGAAAGATCTTTCTGAGTTAGCTCTAAAAGCATTCTCTTTCTTTTTATGAGATTTAATTCAGGGAACATGCTTTTGTATGTAGAAGTTCATATATAAGTATTCTTATAGGAATATTTTAGTCAAAAAATATTATAAACAAAGGCCTATTATTTTTGAGATGACAAAAGAATATTTCTTCACTTCTGAATCAGTAGGTATTGGTCATCCAGATAAAGTTTGTGATAGAATTAGTGATTCTATTTTGGATGCTTGTTTGGAAGGAGATCAGAATTCTCGGGTAGCTGTGGAGACCCTTGTGACAACACAGAAGATTGTTGTCTCAGGAGAAATTACTACGGGTACTAATGTTGATTATGAACAAATTGCAAGAGATGCCGTGAAGGAAATAGGTTATGATGAGAATGTTCCCGGATTTGATTACAAGAATGCAGATGTTCAGGTTTTAATTCACTCTCAATCACCAGACATTAGTCAAGGAGTTAGTGAAGGAGAAGGACTCCATCAAGAACAGGGAGCAGGGGATCAAGGGATTATGTTTGGATTTGCAACTAATGAGACTGAAAACTATATGCCTCTGGCTATGAACTTGGCAAACAAGATTGTTGTTAGAGCGAAAGAACTTCGAGAGGAGGGAGAAGTTAATTATTTGAAACCAGATTGCAAAAGTCAGGTCACTGTTTTGTATGATGCTGAAGGAAAGGCTAAATCTCTTGATACGATTGTATTTTCAACCCATCATTCAGAAAATATATCTTTAGAGGAGATTAGGAAAGATGCATTGGAAAAAATTATCTTGCCTACTTGCGGGGAATTGATGACTGATGAAACTAAAGTTCTGGTGAATCCAACAGGAAGATTTGTTGTGGGGGGACCTAATGGAGATACCGGACTTACGGGGAGAAAAATCATTGTCGATACTTATGGGGGCTATGGAAGACATGGTGGAGGAGCTTTCTCTGGGAAGGATCCCTCAAAAGTTGATAGAAGTGCGGCCTATGCTGCAAGATGGGTTGCAAAAAATATAGTTGCTGCCGGTCTTTCAGACAAATGTGAAATCCAACTTTCTTATGCAATTGGATACCCTAAACCAACTAGCATCCTTATTGAAACTTTTGGGACAGAAAAAATAGAAGTTCAAAAGATAGAACAAGCGGTGAATGAAATTTTTGATTTGAGCCCAAAGGGAATTAATGAAGCATTAGATTTGAAAAATCCAATTTACAAAAGGACTTCTTTCGGAGGGCATTTTGGACAGAAACCAGAAGATAAATTTTTTAGTTGGGAAAAACTAAACAAAGTAGAAGAACTCAAAGCGTATAAAGAAGCCTAATCAATCTTAATTTTTTCTAGCAGACCTCAAAAATTTCCTATAATTCATTTCTCCTAATTCAGAAATTATTTTCTTGATATTTTTACGGGGAATTAATTCAAATGCAGGATTCCTTATTTTAATTTCCGATTTCCTAGATAACTTATTCCAGACTTCATGAAAATCTCTCTGCTCGATTTTCATTTTCTTAGAAGAATATTTCCAAGAATCTGCTACAATGTAAAGAGGAATTTTATTTATTTTTGATAACTTTGCTATAACTCCGCTACCAACCTTATTGATAACTCCTTTTCCTAAAAGCGCGTCTGCTCCTAGAAAAATCTTTGTGGCTCTTTTTGTCCCTTGTTTATCTGATAAAGCTATATCCATTGCAGAGTCTACGAACATTGTTACTTTTATTTTAGCTTTTTTCAGATCCTTAGCAGTTTTTCTTCCCTGAAATAAAGGCCTAGTTTCAGTATTGTAAACCTCAAATTTCTTTTTCTTCTTTTTTGCATAAACTAAAGCATTAACAACATTTGTTGAATGACAATGAGTATAAATTACATCGCCGTCTTCGATTAAATCAAGAACTAATTTATTTATTTCTTCTTGAGCCCCATCAAAATGTTGAATTAACGCCCCAGTATTTGAACCGGTGGCCTTTTTTAAAACATTTACTAACAAGGGTTCTGTAGGGCGTAAAGATAATAACTTGTTTTTAGAATTCTCGGTGGGAAAAAGAGAGTAAGCGTAAAGTGCTTGTTTTGCGATATTTCTTGCACCCTGTATTTTTATTGATTTTATATCTCTTGCAATCTGATTAAATTTCCCTCTTTTAGTCATAGGACAATTAATTCACTAACCTTTAAAAAATATACTCGTCTTAGAAAAATATGTTAGAGTCTCTAATTAATCCAAAAAGAGTTGAGAAAGGTCCATGGAAAATGTTTTTTATCGGATTGCTTTATGCTTCTTTATCTTTAATTTTGGTTCAGGCTTTTTTTTCTGGAGATCCTGTTCTGTCTAAATTCTCGGGATTGATTGTTGTAACTTTTTGTGTTATGTTTTCCCTCCCATTTATGTATTATATTATTAAGCAAGAAGAACAAGAAGATGAGGAAATGGCAGGTTTATTCAGCGCATGGAAAATTCATAAAGATGCAATTTTTTCTTTACTCTGGTTATTTCTTGGTTTTATCATTGCCTTTTCTGTTTTTAATTTAATTTTAGGAAATCCTCTTTTATTGAATGCCCAATTAGAAACATATTGTATGATTAACCCTAGTCATGGAAGTCTGGAGGCGTGTGTACAAATGAATTCTATAGGAGGAAATTTTGTTTCTCCAGCCACAGGTTCTGCAGTTAATAGCTCTAGATTTTTCTCTATTTTAGAAAACAATATTTATGTTTTAATTTTCACAATAATTTTTTCTTTGATTTTTGGTGCAGGAGCGATTTTTGTTTTAGCATGGAATGCCACAGTTATTGCCAGCGCAATTGGAATTTTTGCACACTACAGATTAGCTGCAATTCCGATGGGTGTTGCAAGATACATGATTCATGGACTGCCAGAGATAGCAGCCTATTTCATTGCAGCTTTAGCAGGAGGAATTTTAGGAGTAGGATTTATTCGAAATGGTATAAACAGTAAGAAGTTTATGAGAGTTTTGGAGAATGTCATTATTTTATTATTTATTGCAGTAATCATCTTAATTTTAGCTGCAGTTATTGAAGTTTATTTTACCCCTCTCTTATTTAGCTAGTGTAGCATAGAATAATTTAAAAGTTTGAATTTCTTGAATTTCTTATGACAACAATATTGTGGTTTACTATCCTAATTAGTTTTTTAGCTACTTTGATTATAACTCCTCACTGGATTAGAAGAGCTCATGCCGAAGGATTAAAGGGTAAAGACATGCATAAATTGGATAAACGAGATGTTGCAGAGGCTGGAGGAATTGGAGTCTTAGCAGGTTTCGTGATAGGAGTTTTTGTGTATATTGCGATTAAAACTTTTATTTATCATGATTCTAGCCAACTTATTGAAGTTTTTGCATTATTAGGAGTTTTATTTTTGGCCTCGATGATTGGAGTTGTTGATGATTTATTGGGTTGGAAAAGGGGATTAGGAAAGAAGGTTAGAATTGTTTTGATGTTATTTGCTGCTATTCCATTAATGGTTCTTAATGTGGGAAGTTCAAATATTTTAGGTTTAGAAATAGGCTTGTTGTTTCCTTTGATTGTTATTCCCTTAGGAGTTATTGGGGCTACTACAACTTTTAACACTTTGGCAGGATATAATGGGCTGGAGGCTGGACAGGGAATTTTAATCTTAGGAGCGTTATCAATTGTTACATTTGTTACAGGTAACCCTTGGTTAAGCGTTATTGGACTTTGTATGGTGGGGGCTTTATTGGCTTTCTATTACTACAATAAACACCCTGCAAAAGTTTTTCCGGGAGACATGATGACTTACTCCATTGGGGCCTTGATTGCCTGCATGGCCATTTTAGGAAATGTTGAAAAAATTGCCTTATTTTTCTTTATCCCATATATTTTAGAAGCTATTTTGAAACTTAGGGGGAGATTGAAGAAAGAGAGTTTTGCGAAAGTTAATTTGGATGGAAGTTTGGATATGCCATATGATAAAATTTATGGCTTGGAACATGTTGCAATCTGGATTTTGAAGAGAGTTAAGCCTTCAGGAAAGGTTAGAGAAAAAGATGTTACTAATTTAATCCACGGATTTATGGTTATCTTGATAATCCTAGGATTCTTAATCTTCTATACTTAGGAAGATTGTATTCTTTAGAGAATAAAACTTTAAAAACAGAAACGCCGTCATAAAAAACAATGGATAAGCAAAAATTAAAAGACAATTATAAGAAAGTTCAAGAGAGCTCTAAAAAAGTTTCTAGTTTTTTGGCTCAAAAGAAAATCCAGAATATAATCATTATTATTTTGCTTTTGGGGCTGATTGTTTTAGGAACTTGCATTAGAGTTCAGAATTTGCCTTTGCTTGTTGACCAAACAACTGGAGAGTATATTCCTCTAGCCTTGGACCCGTATTATTTCTTGAGGGTTGCTGAGACAATGGTTGAGACTGGGGGAGAAATGCCTTTGACGGATCAGATGAGATATCCTTCCTTAGGAATTGATTGGCATCAAGAAATACTTCCGGATGCGATTGTCTTTATGTATAAAACGGCTAAAGTATTTTCTCCAGAAGTTACTTTGAGATTTATTGATGTGTTGTCGCCAGTTATCTTTTTTATTCTGGGGTTGATTGCATTCTTCTTTTTACTTTTTTATCTAACTAAATCTAGATGGGTTGGAATTTTGGGTGCGGGTTTACTAACAGTTATTCCTCCTTACTTATATCGTTCAATGGCTGGTTTTTCGGATCACGAGGCAATTGGAATGTTGGGATTTTTTGTTGCTATGTTTGTTTATGTGGTTGCAATGAATTATTTGGATAAAAAAAGTTCCAAGAAAGATTATTTGAAGATTTTAGGAATTGGACTTTTGGCTGGAATTGCGACAACTTTTAGTATTGCTGCTTGGGGAGGAATTGCTAAGTTTGTATTTATGATTATTCCTCTAAGTTTCTTAATTATCTGGTTGGTTAAAGTTAGAGAGAAAAGAAAAGATCTTTGGAAATATCCTTTGTTTTATTCCAGTTGGTTTATTTTCACAATTCTTGGGGGGTTTTTATTTGGTTATTCTATGAATCCTATTTTATTTGGATTTATGTTCGCATTTAGTTCGATCTTAACTCCTTTCGTTTTAGGATTTGTTGTTTTGGACTATGTTGTTTTAAAATATGGTATGAAATTTATTAAAGAAAAAAATAAGAAATTGAGAATTATTTATAGTGGGATCTTAACTTTTATCATAGGGGGCATCCTCTATCAAATCTTTTTAGGAAACTTCTTTGATTTATTAAAACAAATTTTTAATAGTATCTTGAAACCTTTTGGTAGCGATAGAATTTCTTTGACCGTTGCTGAAAATAAACAACCTTATTTAACAGATTGGATTAATCAAATAGGAAAAACAGGATTTTGGATTTTTGTTAGTGGTTTATTAATGGTGGGCGTTAATCTTGCTAAAGGAATGAAAGAGAGAAAAGAAAAGTGGGTGTTCGGTTTAGTGTGGTTAATTTTTATTTCCGGGTTATTATTTAGCAGCATTTCTTCTGGTTCAATGCTTAATGGGGAAAATTCAATAAGTAAACTATTGTTGTTTGGCTCTGTTGCATTATTTGGAATTTATTCTGTTTGGATTTATTTCAAGAAAGATTTTTCTTTCAGCGTTAATTTAATTATTATTGCATCTTGGTTGGTTCCAATGGTTTTGGCTGCTCGTTCTGCGATTAGAACTTTCTTTGCGATTGTTCCTTTTGCTGTGTTTATGATGATTTACGGATTGTTTGAAATTTACAAGAATAGAAAATTATTGAAGGATGATATGGCTAAATTTATTGCTTATTTATTGATTGGTTTGATAATTATTGGATTGATTTTATCTGCGGTTACTTTTACTAAAGATATTCTTGTTCAGGCTAAATATACTGGGCCTTCTGCTAATGCTCAATGGCAGGAAGCTATGGGTTGGACCCGAGATAACACGCCAGAGGAGAGTATTTTCATTCACTGGTGGGATTATGGTTATTGGGTACAAACTCTTGGTGAAAGAGCTACAATCACGGATGGGGGACACGGTAATGCCTATTGGGACCATTTAATTGGAAGATATTTGTTAACCACACCCTATCCTGAAACTGCTAAAAGTTTAATGAAATCTCATGAAGTAAATTATTTGTTAATCGATCAGACAGATATTGGAAAATACTCTGCCTATAGTTCAATTGGAAATGATTTGGAAATTAGTGATCGGGGGTCTTACATTCCAACACTTATTTCTGATGCCTCTCGGAATCAGGAAACTAGAACTGGATTAATTAGGATCTATAACGGAGGGTTTTATCTTGATTCAGATATTGTTTTGGGGGAATTGTTCTTACCTTCTGGTAAAGCTGCTTTGGGAGCGTTAATGGTTGAGATAGAAGAGGATACTTTGAAACAGCCTCAAGGAATTTACATTTATAATAATCAACAATATCCTCTTCCAATTAGATACGCTTTTATTGGAGAAGAATTAGTAGACTTTGGTTCGGGAGTTAATGCTACTGTGTTTTTGTTTGCTAAATTAAATTCTGATTCTGGAAGCGTGGATAATATTGGGGCTTCAATGTATTTATCTGAGAAGACTAAAGATAGTTTATTGGCTAAGATGTATTTGATGAATGATCCTTTAGGAGAATATCCTGAGTTAGAGTTGGTTCATTCTGAAAGAGACCAGGTTTACAATTATTTAGTTTCTTTAGGTAAAACCCCTACAGATCTTGTTTACTATAATGGGGTTAGGGGGCCAATTAAGATTTGGGAATTTAATGCTGGAGAGGATATTTTGGTTAGAGAAGAATTTTTATCGTTATCTGGAGAGTATGGAGAATTTGATGACTTGCAATTTGTTAAATAGGGCTCTTCTTTTCCAGTAAAGCATAAACTTCTTTAAAAGTAGGAAAATTGTCCACTAGTCTTTTCATTTCAGTTTCCCAAATTTCTTTCTTTTCTTTTAATTTGGCAAGGAAATCTTTTCTTTCGTATTTTATTGAATAATAACTTAATTTTTTATTTATCAAAATTAAATCTGCAGGAATGCCTTTCTTTAGTAAATGATAAATATCGTAAGCGTCTCTTGCCTTGTTTCTAGTTAGAATTGTTCTAAACTTTTCTGCTAGAATCTCTTTTTCGCTCATTACTAATATTTCGAAAGAAGGTAGTTCTTCTGTAAAGGCTCCTATTTTCTTAGTTGTTGGGCTCGATTCTAATTGTTCTCTTAAACTTAAATCTAATTCTAATTTGCATAAACTATTCCTTGTTCCGTTGTATAGTGGGCCCTTTATTCTAAAAATAATTTTTTTGCTTCGTTCAAAGTTTTTTTCTTCTTTATCATAATTTAATTTGAATGAGTTTAAACCTTTCTCTATTTTTTCAAATTTGATTTCTTTCAGAACATTGAAATCTAAATCTTCCGAAAAACGATCTAGTCCAAAGCATTTGTAAAGTGCAGTTCCTCCCTTAAAAATTATTTCATTGGAATAGTTTTTGTAAATTATGAAAAGGAAGAGATTTTGAAAATAATCTAATTCTGCGAAACCTAAATTTTTTATTCCTTTTCTCTTTGCATATTCCATTAATTCTTCTTTTGAAATCATATTTTAACTTTCCATTTTGAATTTATTTTAGAGGATTTATTAGATAGTTTGTTTAATTTAATATAATTTTTGTCTAGAGTAAATTTCTTTGAGAGATCCATATTTTTTATCTCTTCTAAAAGATAACCTACCCTCTTTACAGTTGATTGATTTTTATTTCTTTTTAGAAAATCTACCATTTTTAGTTTATCTATTTTAGAATTTTCGATTATTTTTTCTATCTCATCAAAATTTCCCATTCTCTTTTGATGTTCTAGAGAATCTATGATTAGTTTCTCATCTAAGGCAAGAAAAAGTTCTCCGTATTTTGTTTTTATTTTTTCGTATCCGAAGGGAGATTTTATTTTTACGAATTCTATTTTTTGATTTTGAAAAGTTAAATTGTTTAATTTCTTTGTTGTTGCTATTTGAATTGTATTCAAGATTTGCTCGGTGTAACCCTTGTAACTAGAAGCGCTCCAGAATGAAAGATAGCTTGGATAGACAATATTTGTTGAGATTACCACAGGGTCATCTTGAAGAGTGTATGAATTTTTCTTTATTCGCTTTATTGATTCCCTATTTACTAATCTATTTAGAACTAGTTTAGTGTATTCTCTAGAAGAATTAAGAATTCTTTGCATTTCTTGTATGTTGAAGACCGTTTTTTCATTTAGCTTTTTTATAATTTGTTTTTCATTCATAAGATTATTATCTTACTTTAAGTATTTAAAGTTATCATTTTTGATAACTTTGAAGCCTAATTGTAGGAATTTTTAGGGTAAAGATTAAATTTAAATAACATTCTGATTTGAGAAGGTTATGGTTAAGAAAATAGCATTGTTTCATCCCTGGATTAAATCTAAAGGAGGGGCTGAAAGACAGGTTTTAGAGATTATGAAAGAATCAAAAGCAGATATAGATTTGTATGTTTGGGTTTATGATAAGGAGAATACTTTTGAAGAGTTTAAAGATTTTAATGTAAAAGTTATTGCTCCAAAATTTGCAGAGAAATTATCTAGGAAAAATGTCTTGAGAGGTTTGATATTTCCCTTAGGATTATTAAAAAAAATACCGTTAGAGAAATATGATTTGTTTCTTGTTTCTACCTCAGGATTAGCAGAATTTATTACATTTAGGAACAAGATAAAAGGTAAAACTTATGCAGTTGTTTGTACCCCTTTGAGAGAAGCTAGCAAAAGAATTATTAAATGGAATTTAAAGAATAGGCACGAAGGATTTGTAAAAAAAGTTACTTATATTTTAGCGGTGAAGATTTATCGTTTTTTTGAAAAACTAGCTTGGAAGAATTTGGATAAAGTATATTTTATTTCTAACCTAAGTAGGCAGAGAGCGTTAGATAGAAAGTTAGTGAAAAAAGAAGATGTTTCGATAATTTATCCTCCTGTGGATTTCTCTCGTTTTGAAAAGTTAAAGAAATTTAAAGAAACTAAATCCTTTGTTTATTATTCAAGGCTTAATCCTCCAAAGAGACAGGATGTGCTCCTAGAGGCTTGGAAGGGTTTTGTCAAAGAGTATCCAGAATACAAGCTTTTTGTTGTGGGAAGTGCGGATAATAAAAATTATCTAGAAAAATTGAAAAGTTTACAACCACAAACAAAAAATGTTGAAATTAAGGTAAACGTTCCAAATAAAGAACTTGAAGAAATACTTTCTTCTTCAAAAGCAGGACTATTTCTTGGTTATGAGGAGGATTTCGGGATAGTTCCTTTTGAAATTCTTGCTGCAGGCAAACACCTTTTGGCCGTTGATGAAGGAGGATATGTTGATTTAATTAAAGATCACCCCAAATTCCATAAAATAAAAGAAAAACATGATTCAAAGGAAATGGTTAAAGAGATTGAAAAAGCCTTGAAAGATTTTGCTAAGATGAAAGATAAAAAGATTAAAAATAAAAAAATTGTACTTAATAATTTTGGAAAAGAAATAAATAATTTTTTAGAAAATTAATTTGCTTTGTTTTTTAGTTTTTCTAGGTCTGCTTCCACCATTAATTTCACTAACTCTTCAAAATTTGTTTTAGGTTCCCATCCCAGTTTCTCTCTAGCACGAGTTGAATCCCCTAATAAAACGTTTACCTCTCTTGGCCTAAAGAATTTTTCATTTATTGCAATTATCTTCTTTCCGTTCTGATCAAAGCCCTCTTCATAAATTCCGTCCCCTCTCCAAGTAATTTCTATATCAATTACTCTTGCAGCCGCTTCTATAAACTCTCTCACAGAATGATTCTTTCCTGTTGAAATTACAAAGTCTTCAGGAGTCTCTTGTTGAAGCATCAACCACATCGCTTCGATATAATCTTTAGAATAGCCCCAATCTCTTTTTGCGTTAATATTTCCTAACTCTAAATAATCTTTTCCTGTTTCTCTTTGAGGCAAACCTAATTTTATTCTTGCAATCCCCTCACTAAATTTTCTAGTTACAAATTCTATTCCTCTTCTAGGAGATTCGTGATTGAATAAAATTCCGGAGCAAGCAAAAAGACCTTTTTCTCTTTCTCTTTTAATTGCGTTATGTGCTTTTAGTTTTGAGTCTGCATAAGGACTTACTGGGTTGAAAGGAGTTGTTTCGGATTGAGGGACCTCTAAAACTGCGCCGAATAATTCGCTTGTTGATGCCTGATATAATCTTGCGTTGGGCGTGTGTTTCTTCATACATTCTATAATTCTCTCTGTTCCTAACCAGTTGACTTCTTTTGTGTAAAAAGGAATTTTAAAAGATAATCCTACCTGGCTTTGTGCTGCAAGATTATATATTTCATCTGGCTTAAATTCTTCAAATATCCTATCTAGAGAGCTTAAATCTGTTAAATCTGCACATTCTAATTTTATTTTTCCCTTTAGCTGCTCTATTCTTTCCAAATGACTATCTGTGCTAGATCTTCTGTATATTCCGCAAACCTCGTACCCTTTTTCTAATAAAAATTCTGCAAGATAAGAACCATCCTGTCCTGTTATCCCTGTGATCAATGCTTTCTTCATAGCTTGTTTAGCAGAATTAGTTTTATAAAGATTGTTCTGATTTAAGAGACATATGGAAAAGATGAAAGTTTATTTGCAATATCCTTGGAAATTTCCTGATTCTCCATACTATAAATATTTATTACAAAAAGTTCCTGAAGAGATTAAATACCTTAATGTGGATAAACAAAAAGGTACAATTACTCACCAAAAGTTCTTTTGGTTTTCAAATTTTCTTAAGAAAAATATTCGTAAATATACTAGGTTGCTCTATCCTTCTATGTTGAATGCTCATTTAAGCCCTTCTGGGGGCTATGATTTGATTCATTGCGCCCATTGTTTGAGTAAAAATCAGAGTGAGCCCTGGATTGCAGACTTTGAGGCTTTTTGGCAGCTGTGGGTTTCTACTAAACAAACTAAGAGAGGATTGAAGAAAGTTAAGAAAGTGTTAGAAAGAAAGAATTGTAAAAAGATTCTTCCTTGGACCCAAAAAGTTTATGATGAATTTATCCTTAATTTTCCTTCGTTAAGAGAGAAAATGGAAATTGTCTTTCCTGCTGTTCCTTTGATTGTGGAAAAGAAGAAAATTGGAGAGAAAGTTAATCTAATTTTTGTAGGGAGATATTTCTACCAAAAAGGGGGATTTCATGCTTTGAAAGCAATGGAGAAATTAGTTGAGAGAAATAAGAATGTTAGTGCTACCATTGTTTCGGTTATTCCTGAAGAAATAAAAAAAGAATATTTGGGTAAAGAGAGGATTAAATTATATGATTTGATGCCCCAAGACAATGTCTTCGATTTGTATGGGAAATCTGATATCTCTGTTTATCCGGGATATTCAGATAGTTTTGGTTATGCTTTTTTGGAGACAATGAGTTTTGGTATTCCTACTGTTACTGTTGATGGAGATTCTCGAAGAGAATTGATTGAAGATGGGGAGAACGGAATTGTTATTGAAAGGCCAGAAACTTTGGATTGGAATAAATTGGGCCCTAGGGAGGAGAAAATTATTGAAGAAATGATTAAGAGAACTGAAGAGTTGATTAAGAATAAAAAACTTCGGAAGAAAATGTCTGATAAATGTATTTATGAAATTAGGGAAGGTAAGTTTTCTATTCAAGAGAGGGATAGGAAGATGAAGAGGATTTATGAGGAGGCATTTAAATGAAAACAGCGCTAGAAAAAAATATAAAATATTCTGATAAATTTGTACAATCACTAGGAACTCCTGAAGTGTCAAAAGAAATAAGGAAAATTATTCAAAAGGAGAAGGTTAAGACTATGATAGATATGGGTTGGGGGGATGGAATTTTTGTTCACGCGATAAAAAAAGAGTTTCCAAAAATTAAAATAACCGGAATTGACATCTCTCCTAGGAGAATTGAGGGTTTGAAGGCAAAATTTCCTAAAGATAAATTCTATGTTGCAGATGTTTGCGATACAAAACTCAAAGGGACATTTGATTTTATCCATTCCTCGCAAGTTATTGAACACGTTCCTTCTGATAAAAAAATGGTTAATGAGATGAAGAGGTTGCTAAAAAAAGGAGGCACACTATTTTGTTCTTCGGTTATAAAAAAACCCTGGGCAATTTACAAGTATAGAAATAATGGAAAATTTGTTTTGGACCCGACTCATGAAAGAGAGTATAAAGATGTGAAAGAATTTTTAGAGTTATTTAGAGATCAATTTAAGTTAATCTCTTATTCTGCTGGGCAGACAAGAAGAAGAAAGTTTGGGATCTCATTTAAAATTCCGGGATTTTATGAAGTCTCCGGCATATGGAGGAAAAGATAAAATGAAAACTATTTGTTTAGTTTCTGGTTCTTCACCTAAATTCTTGGGGGGAATAAGTTTGTATCAAAGAAACTTAATTGAATATGCTAAAGAGAAAAAATTAGACTTCCAGTTTAGTTGGGTTTATCCTGGCAAGGAAAACAAAAGATATTCGTTTAAGGGGGTAAATTGTATTGAAGTTAAATCTTTGAAATATCCCTTTGTTAAGGAATTTGATTTTGCGAGGAAAGCTAAAAAGATTATAGAAAAAGAACATTTTGATCTGATTAATACCCACGCTAATTGGGGCTATTGCCTCAGAAGATACAAGAAAAAATTTAATCAAAGAATAATCCATACGTACCACGGAGTAACGGTACCATATATTAAAATTCAGTTGAAAAAATTTGGAGTTTTAAAGAGAACCCTAATGTCTCCATTAATTTTGAGCTCGTATCTTTTGGAGAAGACGCCCATGAAAAAAGCAAATCAAATTATTTGCGTTTCTGAAAAGGTTAAGAGGGATTTAGAGCGAACTTATTGGAAAAGAGAAGGAATGGGAGTTCTAAGAACTGGTGTGGATTTGAAGCAGTTTAAGGAAATTAAAAGCGAGCAGGCCAGAAAGGATTTGAAATTGGAAAGGAAGACAGTTTATGGACTATATTCTGGTCGAGGAGGATATTGGAATAAGGGATTAGATCGTGCAGTTTCAATTGGAAAAGAAATCTATGCTGAAAATAAAAATTTTAGATTGATTGTTATCGGTTCGGATAAGGCTAAATGCGCAGAATATCTGAAAGAGGATTTTATTATTTATCGTGGACTTATCGGAAGAGAGCAATTATCAAAATATTATTCTGCATGTGACTTTTTCTTTTCCCTATCTAGGTATGAGGGAGGGGCACCAACTCTTGTGGTTGGAGAAGCTATGGCCTCTGGATGTTTTATTGTTTTTTCAAAAGACTCGGAACAGGAAATAATTGGGAACGAGAAAGAAGGGTTGATTATTGATAGTTTTGGGAAGGAAAGTGCGGAGAGGATTTTAAGCATTTTAGGGAATAAGAAAAAGTTGAATAATATTAAGGAAGGGGCCAGAAAAAGAATCAAAGAGTTTGATTTGAATAGTTGGGGAAAGAAATATTTTAAGGTGTTTGAAAAACTATAATTTTCCTTTTTTACCTTTCAAAAAATCAACTGTTCCTTTCCAAGACATCTTAGCAAATTTTCTATTTTTTAATAAACCATAAAAAATTCTGAGTTTAGCTTCTGCAACCCATACCAAGTAAGCTAGAAATTTATGCTTAGACCATTTTCTAATAAAATATCCCCTGTTTCTTAAAAGATAATACGAAGATAGGGGGGATCTTCCTCCACCTGTAGAATAAGCCACCTTATGCCAGAGTTTGGCTTTTGGACATAACGCGATTTTAAACCCTGCCACTATGGCCCTCGTTTGCCACTCTGTTTCTTCGTAATATGCGAAATAACTCTCATCAAAATAGCCTATTTTATTGAAAACTTCTTTTTTTGCTAAGATTGCTGATCCTACTGCATGTTCTATTTTTGTATCATCGTATTGCCCTTGATCTTTTTCTTTATTCCCTATTAAAGAAGCCCGCATGGTTAATTTATTTACTTTTGATCCAACAGACCAGATAGTTTCTTTTTTATCATAAAAATAATTCTTCACCCCAAAAATATCTGCCTTATCTTTACAAGTGTTTAATTCTTTTAAAAAATTCTTGTCTAGAACTGTGTCATTATTTAAAATTAAAATCCAATCTCCTTTTGCTTTTCTTATCCCCCCATTATTTCCTCCGGCATAACCTAAATTCTCTTTATTTTGAACCAACTTTGCCCAAGAATAATTCTTTTTGAGGAACTCTTGTGAACCCTCTGTTGATGCATTGTCCACCACAATTGTTTCGTGATCTTTGAATGTTTGAGCTTTGACTGAATCTAAACATTCTTTTAGGACTTCTTTTCCGTTCCAGTTTAGGATGATTATTGAAATTAAAGGATTTTTCATTGTATCTTCAAGAAGCATAAAGGTTTTAAATAAATTAGGATTCAAAAAAATAAGGAAAATCCTTTTGAAGGGACTTTTCTTATAAAGAAACTAAAATGTTGTTTGAAATATTAATCCTTATTTCCCTTACACTAATCCCCCTTATAGAGTTGAGATTGGCAATTCCAGTAGGAATTTTATCTGGAAATATTTTGCTTCCACTTGGCATTACTCTTTCAGGACTAGCTTTAGACCCATTGCTTGTTTTTCTACTTGTAGTTATTGTAAATATTTTCCTAGGATTTCTTCTCTTTGAGTTCTTCCATAAGATGGATTCCCAAATGGTTAATTCTCAATTCTCCAAGGCCTACTTAAAACTGAAGCGAACAAGGAGCTCAAACCTAAAGAAATATATTAATAAATACGGCATAGTAGGATTTTCCCTTTTCATAGGAACTCCGCTTCCCGGAAGCGGAGTTTACTCTGGAAGCCTAGGGGCTTATGTTTTAGGCCTAAAAAGAAGAGATTTTTATATTGCAAATATCCTAGGAGTTACCTTTTCAGGCATAATTGTAACTCTTCTGACAATATTGGGAAAAATGATCTTCTAAATAACTATGTTTTAAATCCCCATAATCCTTATAACCAAGAGTTAATGTTCTTTAAATACTCGCCAATGGGAATCAACACTTTTTACACACTACATAAAAAACATTTCTTCAAATTTGCAATTGTAGGAGGGGTCTCAACAATCTTTAACTATGCATTCTTTTATTTGCTGTTAAAATATCTAGAAGTAAATTATTTGGTTTCTTCTGGGTCTGGATATATCTTGGGGGTTTTTATTGGATTCTATCTAAATAAATTTTTCACTTTTGAATCTAAATCTCTAAAATATGGAGTGGAATTGATTAAATACTTTTTAGTGTATGGGATTTCTTTGGGAATTAGCCTGTTTATTCTAAAGGGATTAGTCTTTTTTGGATTGAATATTCTAATTGCAAATATCCTCATTATTGGCTTGACCACAATTATAAATTATTTTGGAAGCAAATATTTTGTCTTTGCAAAATCCAAAATAATAAAAGACGCCAATTATTTAATTTACAAATATCGGTATTTTTTAAGATATGTTTTGATTGGAGTGATTTCCATTTTCTTTGAATTATTTATAGTTCTTGCACTAGGAATAAAAGTTCCTCTAAAATATTTATTGCCATTTGCATTTCTCGGAGGGATGATTTTTAGTTTTATCCTTAACTTAAAATTTAATTTCAATATTTCAAAAAATGAAAGTTTTAAGGCATTTTTCCTTTTTGCATTAATCTCTATTTTCATATATTCCAGTAATTTGTTGCTGATTAAGTTTTTTTCAATAATTACTCCCTTGAATTATTCTATCTCTAGATTAATTTCTTCAGCAATCTTATTTACATTGAGCTATGCACTCCATAGAAAAATAACTTTCAAAAATACAAAAAAGGTAGGTGTTGCGATTTATTTAAAAAAAGAGGAAGATGTCTCTAAGATTAAAGAAAGGGTGGGAAATTTTATCGATTGGATTCATGTGGACTTAGTGGATTCCACAATAAGAAAAGATTCTCTTGAGGTAGATTTATCTAAGGGTGCGGAAATCAAAGAAAATTGGCCCCATTTGAAGATTATGACGCATATAATGTCAAAAACCCCCTCAAAATGGATTGAAAAAGTATCCTCTTTTTCAGATTACATAATTATCTCTCCAGAAAAAGAAGAATTAACTCTAAAAAATCTTTCAAAAATAAAATCCTTGGGTAAAAAATCGGGAATTTGTGTTATGGCAAAAGAAGAAATAAAAATTAATTCAGAGGTGTTGAAAAACATAGATATTTTGCAAATTTTGGGAATTGATCATCCGGGGGCCTCTGGTCAAGAGATTAATTCAGAAGTGTTCTTAAAAATCGAAAAACTAAATAATTTTAGAAAGAAATCAAAATATAATTTTGAAATTTGTTTGGATGGGGGAATTAAGGAATCCAATGCGAATGAAGCAAATGCCAAGTACATAGTCTCTGGCTCCACAATATTAAATTCAGATGATCCTAAAAATACAATTTATAACTTAAAGACAGGGATAAAGGAAAAAGAAAATCAAAAATTTAAGATTTTTTTAGAAACAAATATTTTAAAAATTTTAGGAGAAAATAAACATCTTAAATCTGGGACAATAGTGGGCTCGTTTGTAGACAAAAAAGGAATTGAAGGCATCTCGGATTTAGACATAGTTGTCGTTTTAGATAAATTAGATAAAAATAAATTTGAAAATTTGAAAATGGAATTTAATGAATTGGGAAAAATAGTTTCTAAAAATTGGGGATATAAGACAAAATTGAATATGACTTTTGGACCATTAAAATATAATGAAGATAAGACTGTGGTGTTTCATCTTATGGTTTATGACATTAAAAGCCACATTAGACATTGTATGGAAAGCCCATTTACTTGTAATGACTGGGCAAGATCAAAAGTCAATGTTGGAGCACCAATAAAAGAGATATGGAATCCAGAAAAATTGAGACCAAGAGACTTTTTTAGTTCAAGGAGAAGTATTGAAGATTATCTGAGAGATTTGGAAAACGGAGTTATCTCCTATAGAGAGTATAAATTTATTAATTCAAAGGTAAAAGAAGAACTGAAATTTAAAAAAATGTCAAATAAAGATAAGTTTGAGTTTTCTTACCACATAATGAAATTTTGCATCTCAAATTTTTTGAAACTATATTATCATGAAAATAAATCTTTAGGGATTGAAAAAAATATAAAAAAATATTTTGAACTTTTTCCCAGAAATAGATACAAATATGAAAAATATCTAAGGGGAATTAACTCTAGAAAAATAAAAAATAATTATCCCTCTTGGTCAGAAAAAGATCAAAAAATTATTAGGCGGTTTCTAATTGATTTCAAATCCCAATTTGAGAGTTATTTCTACCAGCAATCCCGAAAAATATTTTTTATGAGGCATCAAAAAACAGAAATGAATAAAAAAAAGGTCTTTTTGGGCCAAAAATTGAATCCTCCAATAATCCCTCCAAATAATGTCAAATTGAGTGATTTAATGAATTTTATTGGGAAAAAGAATACGGTTTATTCTTCTAATTCCAATAGAACAATTCAAACGGCCAAGTTATTCTCAAAAGAGATATTTGTTGAAGACACATTAAATGAGATTGACTATGGGGATGCAGAGGGAATGACCTTAGACAAATTACAAAAGAAATATCCTCAAATTCCTAAAGGGTGGAAACAATCTAAAGATCCAAGATTTCCTAATGGGGAAAACACTAAAGATGTAAAAAATAGGATGGAGGAATTTTTAAAAAAATTGCAGCTTGAAAAAGGTTCAAATAAACTAATAATTACTCATAATGTCTTTTTGAGATGCCTATTTGGGAGTTTATTTAATATTCCTAAGGAAAACTGGCATAAAATAGAAATTCCCCATTTAGAACCATTTGAAATTTTAATTGCCCCAAATAAAAACTTTTATGTGAATATCACAAATGACCAAATAAAAAAAATATTTAAAAACTTAATTCCTAAATAAAAAATGGGAGCATATGTTTTTTGTTTAGAACCTGAAAAAGAAATCTTTAATAAAATTCTGAATCTAAAAAGCATGGTTAAAACCCTATCTGGAAACCAGCAATATCTCTGCGACCCTCCCCATATGACCCTTTATTTGGGTAAATTCAGAAATTTTTTTGGGAAAAGATTTGATTCTTTTATTCAAGATACATTAAGAGAAATAAATTCTTTAAATTTAAATCTGGAAGGGTGGGAAGTTTTTGGACCAGACATTATAACTGGAAAAGAAACGTTGGTCTGTAAGGTTGAAGAAAATAAACTATTCAAAGATTTACAAAAAAAATTGGTTGATTTCCTCTTAAGATATAAAAAAGATAAAGTTTTAAGAAGATATAGAAATGGACAAACATTTCAATCAAATTTACAATTAAATATAACAAAATTTGGATACCCTTTTATTGGAGAAGTTTGGAAGCCACACCTAGGCATAGCATCCTTTAATGAAAAAGATTTTAACAAAGTTTATCCCCATTTACAAAATTTAGAACTGATTGGAAATTATAATGTCCAGTCTTTGGTAGTGTATAAATTAAATGATAAAAACGATAAATTAAAAGAGGTTAAAAGATATAAGATATAATGAAGATAATTATCCATAGAATAAACACAATAAAAGAATTGAAAAATATCCCGAAAAAATATGGTGTGGAAGTAGATATTAGGGGTTATGGGGATAAAATGTTTCTTAGCCATGAACCAATAAAAAATACAGAAGATTATGACCAATTAGAAGATTATCTAAAACATTACAATCATTCTTTTATTATTTTCAATACTAAAGAAGCAGGATATGAAGATAGGATAATAAATCTTGCTAGAAAATATAAGATAAGGGATTATTTTCTTTTAGATGTGGAGTTTCCATACCTTTACAAAGCAACCAGAGAAAAAGGAATTAGAAAAATTGCCATAAGATATTCTGAAGCAGAACCTATTGAAAATTTGAAATCCCAAATAAAAAATGGAACTCCTCTTTTGGATTGGGTTTGGATAGATACAAACACCAAATTACCTGTGGATAAGGATCTTGTTGAGAAATTAAAGCAATTTAAAACATGTCTTGTTTGTCCAGAAAGATGGGGGAGACCGGAGGATATTTCAAAATATCAAGAAAAAATACAAAAGATGAAATTTCAATTGAATGCGGTAATGACTAGTTTAAAATATGCAAGGAGTTGGGAAAAATAATTTAAGTCCACTTCAATAATCTTTAAATATAGGTTTAAAATAATATTAACATGATTAATTTAGTGACTATGGCCGGAAAAGGTAAACGTTTTTCGGATGAAGGGTATCTTCTTCCAAAACCCTTAATCCAAATAGATGGGGAGCCCATGATTTGGAAGGTCATAGATTGCTTGCCTAAGGCTTCCAAATGGATATTTATTGTAAGACAGGAACATATTGATGATTATTCTATAGATAAGGTAATTAAAGAAAAAATTCCCGGGGCAATAATAACTGTCGACAAGGATTTGCTTGGGGGAGCCTCAATATTTTGTGCAGAAAAGCACATTCCTGAAGGGGAAGATATTTTTATCGCAGGTTGCGATATGGGTTTCATCTACAATTCAGAAAAATTGGAAAAATTAAAAAAAGAAAAATATGATTGCATTCTTTGGACATTTACACAAGATAAACGGATTTCTGGAAGCCCGCGTTCTTGGGGATATGCAATTCTTGAAGAAGATAATAAAACAATAAAAGATATGAGTGTAAAAATCCCCATCTCACCAAAACCCTTTGAAGATCACGCAGTTGCAGCCACCTTTTGGATTCAATCTAAAGGGATTTTGTATCAGGCCATAAGGAAAATGATTGAGGAGGATATCAAAATAAATAACGAATATTATTTAGATAATCTGCCTTTAGCTATGAATCGTTTACAAAGAAAAAGTTGTATTTTTGATGTAGACTTATTAATTGGTTGGGGAACTCCTGAAGAAGTTCATGAATTTGAAGCACTTTCCTTCTTAGCTAGATTTTCTAACTTAGATTTGAGTGAACTTCCTGAAAATAAAAAACATCTCTGGAAAGAATATTTTGGAAAAAAATGAAAAAACAAAAACTCTCAATAATTCTTCCAGTATTCAATGAGGAGAAGAACATACCTCAAGTTGTTGAAAAATATCTCCTCTTATCAAAAAATATAGATCTTGAACTTATTTTTGTAGAAGATGGTGGATCTACAGATAAAACTAGGACTGTTTTAAAAAAGGTTGAAGAAAAATATTCTTTTGTAAAAATACTATTTACCGAAGAGCGAGGATATGGGATTTCTATTTTCAATGGTTTAAAAAAAGCGAAAGGAGATTTTGTGGGGTGGACCCATTCAGATTTGCAAACAAATCCAAAAGATGTTTCAACTGGTTTTGAGATTATAAAAAAATTAGGTTATCCGAAGGGCATTTACCTTAAGGGAAAAAGAATTGAGAGGCCTATTTTAGATAAATTGATTAATACAATTGGAATGTCCCTATTTGAAACAATTATTTTGGGGGTGGGGCTTTATGATATAAATGCTCAACCAAATATCTTTCATAGCTCTTTTGTTTCTAAAATGGCTTCTCCCCCTAAAGATTTTTCTTTTGACCTATATGCTTACTATCTAGCTAAAAAAAATAAATACCTTGTGAAAAGATTTCCTGTAATTTTTGGAAAAAGAATTCATGGGAAAAGTGCATGGAACACCGGGTTAAAGGCTAGAATAAAATTTATAAAAAGAACAGTAAATTTTACTTTTGAATTGAAAAAAAATTTAAAAAATGAATAGAAAATATCTAATTTCCGGGATAATTCTTACTTTAATTGTTTTTATTATAATTGAGATAATAAATCCTTTTGCGTTTACTCAAGATGATAATGCTTCTCAATTTTTACCAGTGATCTTAGAAGGATCCTCCCAAATGTTTTCGGGACATTTACCTGCAATAAACCTCCATCAACTTATGGGTACTGAAATAATGGAAAATGGAATTTATTCCATATTCTACCCTCCAATGATCCTCTCTTATTTTATTTCTACTTATATTCTTGGAAATAGTTTATTTACTTTGGAGATTTTTGTTTTAATCCATCTTATTTTGGGATTTATCTTCTCATTTTTTCTCTTTTTTGAAAAAACCAAGGATCCAAAACTGGCCTCTTTAGCGTCTCTTGCATTTATTTTCTCAGGATATATCATTCAATTATCTGGAACGTGGTATTATGTTGCCCCCAGCATAGTCTTTCTTCCATTAATTTTTTACTTTTATGAAAAATTTGAAGATAAATTTGTTTGGAGGGGAATCCTTAGGGGGGCGTTTTTTTATTCTGGAAATGCCCAGTATTTTGTTTTTTTATGCCTTTTTGAATTAATTTATCTACTTCTACAAGGTTATCAACAGGGTAAAGACGCTTTTTTTAATTCTTTTAAAAAATACTTAAATTCATTGATAATTACTTTGATTGTGATAATGCCCCTCTTATTTTCCCAACTAACCTTAATTCAAAATTCATTTAGGGGAGATCTTTCTTTTCTCGCTTTCGTCTCTTCCGGATCCGTTTTAATTACAGATTATCTTTTTGGCTCATTATTTGTTCAAAATATTTCTAGCCTTCTTGTTGATTCTTCCATTTTTAGGTTTTCTCAGTTACATTATGTGGGAACATTCTTCTCTCTCATTTTTCTAATGGGGGGTGTATATTCCATTAAAAAATTTAAAAAAGGTTTTTTTAAAAAAGTTCATCCTTCTTTTCTTTGTGGTTTAATTTCAATACTATTAAGCTTTGGAATTTTTGGGGGAATATATTTAATTTTTACCTTTTTACCAATTGTTAAGAATTTTTTAGGGCCATATAAATTAATCTTGTTTTCAAATTTCTTCATAATCTTTTTTGCTTCCATATTTTTCTCCAAACTAAAAGAAGATTTAAGGCTAAAGAAAAACTTCCTAAATTTTATGTACCTTCTTTCATTGGTTCTAATTCTGACGGGAGCATTCTTTTCTATTGGCGGAAATACCTACTCCGGAGATAGTATCCCTTTAGAAAGGGAATATTTTGATGACCTAAATTTACAAGGTTTCAGAGCGATAAGTGTAGGAACAAACAGTTCAGTTTTTTTAGGAGGATCTCCAAGCAAGAATATTCCAGAGTGGCTATATCTTAATAAAAATTATGCTTCTTACTTTAATTTAGACCATATTTCAGGTTATGAAGAATTTAAAGATAAACTTACTTACGAAAAAATATCTGTTCCAAGAGGAGGCATTTTTAGTGGAAAACTAAACTTAACTACCCTTAAAGAATATGGGATAAAATATGTCTTTATTCCAGAAAATAGCCTTGGATCTCATCCCGAATTAAATGCCCTTCAAGAAATTCACAAAACGAATGAATTTCGGATTCTTGAACTCCCCAATCCAAAAGGATATATTTTTACCGAAAAGGAGAATTTAAATTACACCCGTAATGTTAATGGAATCCAATTAAAAAAAGAATTTAATGAAGATACGCTTTTAACAATAAATTTCTTGTATAAAAAAAATTACATTTTAAAGATAAATGGAAAGAGAGAAAATCTTTCAAAAGACAAATATGGAAGAATGACTTTTTTTATCCAAAAGGGAGAAAAAGAAGTAAAATTAAAATATGTTCCTTGGAATTTTTACAAGGGGATTCTAATTTCTTTAATTTTACTGATTATTTTTCTTATGGGCAAAAAGGCTAAATTAGGAGAGAAAATGACATTTCCAAAAGAGAAATTTCTCAAATACCTTAGAAAATTAAAAAAGATCTCTAGGAAATATATCTTATTTATCCTTTTGCTTTTTATTGTAATCTTTATTGTCCTTATTTTTAACAAACTATTTAGTTCAAATGAAATAGAATCTTTTGTTGAAATTAGAACTGGTTTAGATTTAGAAATTGGAGACGTGAAATTCCATCCTTTCTCTGGGAGGCTTATTTTAGAAGAGTTTTCTCTAAAAAAAGAGAATTCCTCAATCTTTTTCTCTAAAAAAATCAATTTAGATATAGATTATGGAGAGACATTAAAAGAGATTCTCCATAAGAAAAAAGTAAAGGTTAAGCTAAAGAAATTGACCCTTGAAAGCATAGTAATTAAAGGGGAAATAAATGATCAAGAAACAGAGTGTGAAAAGAATCTCCTCTTAGAGGTTTCTTCCAAATTAATTGATAGGGAACTTTTAATAGAAAAAGACATATTGGAATTAAGAAAGATTACTTTTTCCAATAATGAAATCTTCCTGGAGATTGACGAAACATTCTATTTTGATAACTCTTCGATAAGGATAAAATCTAAGTTAAATTTTAGAGAAATCTTAGAAGGTGAACTATTTATTCTAAAAGAAGCAGATGTAACTAAAAAATTAAAAAAATGCATTTATTTTCCATTGGCAGATAAAAACTTGTTTACCTCTTAGAAATATCTCTTTTTGGTTAAACTATTATCTCCTAAGGATTTCTTTTTGTCTCTCAAAGGAGAAATCTAAATTGGGAAAATCTCCTCAGATATGCAATCAACAATTTCCCAAATTAAGAAAAATTATTGAAAAAGGAATTTTGCAAGGCCTTATTGAAATCCATAAAGGTTTTAAATAAATTAGGATTAGAGGATTTATGAAAAAAACAATAAAAATCAATTTTCAAAACTTCTGGGAGGGATTTGATCCAGAAAATAATCTCTTCATAAACACTCTAAGAAAAAAATACTCTCCAATATTGAGTAAAGACCCAGATTTTGTTTTCTACTCCGTTTACAAAAAGAAATCGACAACAGAAACCCTCCATAAAAAAGGAGACTTTCTTAGAAAAATCTCCCCTAACATGTATATTTTTCTGAAAAAAATTTATTCTCAAAGAGACATATTGAAAAAGCGAAAAACTTTTGCTCCAAATGGGAACTTTATAAAAATCCTATATAGTGCAGAAAATGAATTCCCAAGAATGGAAGATTGTGATTGGGCATTTGGATCCCATCCGGAAGAGATTGTGAGAAATAAAAGCTACCTTCGAGTAGCACCCTACATCATTGATAACCCTAATTTAGATAGAAATCAAACTTTGCCTTTTAGAAGAACCGTAGACTATAAAAAAATAATAGAAGAAAAAACTAAGTTCTGTAATTTTATCTATTCTCAAGACATATCTAGGAGAAATGGTTTTTTTAAGAAATTAAGAAAATATAAGAAAATTGATGCACCAGGAAGATGTATGAACAATTCTCCTCCAATCAAGAATAAATCTTCTCGAGCTTCCAGATTATCTACCAATTGGGTTAAAGACAAATTGCTCTTTATTAAAAAATATAAATTCTCTATAGCATTTGAAAATGAGATCTCTCCAGGATGGATTACAGAGAAACTGACCCATCCTCTTTTGGTGAATAGCATTCCAATCTATGTCGGAACAGAATCTGTTAGAGAGTATTTTAATGAAAAATGTTTCATAAACCGTAATGATTTTAAGAGTACTAAGAAATTTATCCAACACATAATTGAAGTGGATAAAAATGATGAACTTTATCTCAATTATCTAAGTCAACCTTTCTTTAAAAATAAAAGGCAATATGAAAATAGTGCAGGTAATGAATTTATTGCTAGGTTAGACAAAATAATTGAATTGGGAAATAGAAAATCCTAAAAAACCTTTTGTAGAAACTTAAGAAATTTTCTTGGCAACAGACTTAGAACATAATAAAGAGCTAATTTTTTCTCTAATCCTTGTTTCCTAAAAAAAGCTAGGAGGGCTTTTCTAACTTCTCTAGATTCTCCTGCCTGTAGAAGTATGAAAATTTTAAATTTTAAATCATCTTTTTCAGAATAGTGTTTGAATATTTTTTCTTTTGGAGGTGTTAAATTTATTTCGTTGTCTTCTCCTCCATCCCTCCTTTGGAGATAGAATTCTTTTGCTTTCTTAAAATAAAACTCTTGATTGGGCATTGTAGAAACAAAAGAGCCGTTACTTAACCTATATTTCAAGAGTATGTCTGGGAGATTTGTGATCTTCCTTCCAGAAGAAATGATTCTTAAATAAAAGTCATAATCTTCAGAACATTTAAACTTTTCCCGATATTTTAAATCTCTAGTATTTCTGAACATGATTGAAGGGTGGATCATAGTATTTGAAACCAACAATTTTCTTTTGACTTTTCTTGAATTATCAAATTTGTTTAAAACCCCTAGTTTATTTCCAAGATTATCAATTATTTCTGCCGAAGTCCCCACAAGGAAGATATCTTTGTGTTTCTCCAAATAATTAAATTGTTTCTCGAATCTTTTCTCTAGGGAAAGGTCATCTGCATCCATTCTTGCAATATACTTTCCCTTGGCAACATCCAATCCCTTGTTTAATGAAACTTGTAACCCCAAATTACTACTATTTTCCAATAAAATAACTCTTTTGTCTCTTTTCTTAAATTCCTTCAAAATCTTTTTTGATCCATCTTTGGAGCCGTCTTCAATTAAAATCAATTCAAAGTCCTTAAAGGATTGATCCAAAATAGAGGTTATACTCTCTTCAAGATATGCTTCAGCATTGAAAACAGGAAACACTACTGAAATTTTAGGATTATTCATCTTTCTATCAAGAAACTTATTTTTTTAACTCTTTTGCAATATGAATATTTATATAGTATTTTTTTTATCTAAAAATATGAATATCTTAAAAAAAATAAAAAGACTAGTTATACCTTCAAGCAAGATTATTGATGAATGGTTCTCTATAAACGGAGATGCCACCCTTAGGGAGGAATATGACCTAAATAAAAGTTCAATTATTTTTGACTTAGGGGGGTATAAGGGTCAATGGACAAGCGATATGTTCTCAAGATATGCTTGTAAGATATATACCTTTGAACCCGTTAAGAGATTCTTTTTAGATATAGAAAAAAGATTCTATCGAAATGATAAGATAGATTGTTTTAATTTTGGACTTTCAAATGTCTCTGAGAAGAAATCCATCTTTCTCTCTGGAGATGCTTCCTCACTTTATGGGAAAGGTAAAAAGGAAATTATTAAGTTGCAGAAATTTTCTGAATTTATTGAGGATCAAAAAATAAAAAAAATTGATTTGATTAAAATAAATATTGAGGGGGGAGAATATGAACTATTAGACCACATATTTCAAAAGAATCTTCAAGACAAGATAAATAATTTCCAGATACAATTTCATAGAAATGTTAAAAATTTCAAGGAAAAAAGAGAAAAGATTCAAAAAGAATTAATTAAAACCCATAAGTTGACATACAATTTCCCCTATGTTTGGGAAAATTGGGAGAGAAAAACAGTATGAGAGAGGGAGTTATTGTGGCAACAAATCCTGGAGGCATAGCAAATAGAATAAAATGTCTAGTCTCTATGTGGAGAGGGAGCGAGATTTATAATAAAAAACTTTGCCTTTATTGGAAAAAAAATCATACTTGTGGAGCAAATTTTCAAGATTTATTTGAAAATGAAATTGAGGAAATTGACTCAGAGAAATTAGATAAAATAACTAAAAGTGAAATTGTTTTCTATGGGGGGGATGAAGAGGAATTGAAAAATTCAAGTAAAAAATATATTCTTTCTGACACCTGGAGATTTTTGCTTCTTCCAGGAGAAATTCCAGAAAACTTTGCTCGAGCTTATCCCTCTAAGAAAGGTAAGAATATTGATTTTGAATTTGAAAGGATCCCAAAAGAAACTAGAAAGATTATTCTGCAATTCCTAGATAAACTTATTCCTGTTGAAAGTGTTAGAAAAGAAGTTACGGATTTTCAAAAAAAATATCCATTACAAAACATGATAGGTGTGCACGTTCGAAGAGGAGACTTCCTTGATGGAAAAGAGGGTTTAGGAAAAGTTTCATCAGATGCCTTGTTTTTCTCAAAAATGAAAGAGAAACTAAAAGAATCTCCAAACATCAAATTTTTCTTGTGTACAGATTGCCAAAATACAGAAGAAAAATATTTGAAAGAATTTAAAGATAAGATTGTTCTTTTTCCTAAAACAAATAGGGATCGAACAAGTGTCATTGCAACAAAAGAAGGGCTTGTTGATTTACTCCTTTTATCAAAAACTAACGAAATAATTGGAACATACTTTAGCACATTTACAGAATTGGCTTGGTGGTTAGGAGGATGTAATGCCAAAGTTTCAATCATAAAAGATGAAATGCTAAAATCAGACTATGAAATGAAAAAGAAAAGATTGGAGAATCAAGTTTATTTAAAATTAAAAAGATATTTGTGGAAACTATTTAAGGGAAGAAACAAGTTCTCTTAATTTCCCCAACCTGCTTCTTCAACATGAGACTTCAATCTTTTTAGGCCAGCTTCTAAGTTTATCTTGGGAATAAAACCAAGGCTCCTTAATTTTGTTAAATCTAAATTACGTGTAGGAACCCCATAAATCTTTTTTTCTGGAGCATCAAGATTAGGTTTGACAATTGTTCCATTATTCATTAACTCGGAAACTTTTACTGCTAATTCTTTTATTTGTAAATTCTCCAAATCGCTTCCAACATTATATGCTTCTCCTGAATCTCCCTTAAACATAACTTGTAAAATCCCTCTCAATGTATCTGAAATGTAACAAAAACTTCTTTTAGACTCTCCTCGATCCCACATCCCTATCTCTTTTTTCTCTTTAGATGCAACATAAAAATCAGAAACAACCTTTCCGTCATTTCTCATTCCAGGACCATAAGAAAGTAATATCCTTAAGTTTTTTACAGGAACTGCGTATTTTCTAAAGTAAATCATGGAAATTGTTTCACATAATCTTTTTGCTTCCAAATAACAAGCCATAGGATGTGTGCAATCCACATTTCCAGGATAGCTTTCGGGAGTAGGAACAAACTCTTTTACAGGATTCCCATAGATTTCCCCGCTACTAAAAAATAAAAAACTTTCTACCTTATTTTTCCTAGCATATTCTAATAACGTTCTAAGCCCATTAACATTGGAATCTATTGTATCCAAAGGATCTTCCAAAAAGGATTGAGGATTTGCTCTTGATGCAGCATGAACAATAAAATCTACTTTCCAAGGAATTTCAAAATCCTTTCCAACGTCTGTTGCAATAAACTCCACATTTGTATCTTCCATAAGATGAGAAAGCCTAGATTTTTCTCCTACAGGCCTTTTATTTATAATCTTTATTTTTATCTTATTCTCTAAAAAAGTATTTGTGTGGATAAGCAAATCTACCAAGTAACTTGCTATCAACCCATTTCCTCCCGTGATCAAAAAGGTTTTCCCTTCCAAGCCTTTTAGATTTTCTTTAAACTCCCCATAAACTTCTTGGATATCTTCCCTAATAATTTTCGAAATCATTCTTTTGTAAGGGCCTTCCTATTTTTAAAGATTTATCTCATCAAGGCCATCTCCAATAAACTTATAAATTAATTTGCTTGTTAGAAAATATGAGAAAAGAATTTGGCAAGGTTATTTCTGAACTTGTAGTAAAAGATAAAAGTATTTATGTTCTAGATTTAGATTTTGGAAATATCTTTGGAGATTTATTGGATTCTAATCCGGAACATCTTCTAAAATTGGGAGTTACCGAACAAGCTGCAATGGGTGTTGCTTCTGGAATGGCTCTAGAGGGATTAAAACCGTATGTCTTTGGAATAACCCCTTTTGTATTAGAGAGGCCTTTTGAACAAATAAAATTAGACATTGTCCAGCAAAAAGCTAATGTTAAAATAATGAGTTATTGGGGATATCCTACAGCTGGACCTACCCACAAGGCATTGGACGTGGAAAAAGAATGTGAAATTCTGGGGATAAAACTAATCGAACCAAAAAACTCTGAAGAAGCGAGGAAAGAAATCCTAAAAGGATATGAATCGGTTGAACCTCTCTTCTTTTACATGACTAAAAATGATAAATAAAGATTTAAGAAGAAAAATAGTAGAAAAATCACGTTCTTGCAAGTTGGGACATTGTGGATCAGCGTTATCTTGTGTTGATTTCATAAATTATCTGTATGAAGATGTTCTGACAGAAAAAGATGCATTTATCCTTTCTAAAGGACATGGATGTATGGCATTAAATGCAGTCTTAGAAAAACAAGGTAAGAATCCTGAATGGGTAATGCACCCTGAACTAAATGAAGAAACTGGAATCTATGCTACAACCGGTAGTCTTGGACATGGGCTTCCAATAGCGGTTGGAAGAGCTTTTGCAAAAAAAGTCAAAAATGAGGGAAAAGTCTATGCATTATTAGGGGATTGTGAAATGGCAGAAGGAAGCATATGGGAAGCATTACTTATGGCGAAGAATCTTAAATTAGAGAACCTCACAATATTCATAGATTTCAACAAATATGGGGCTTCTTATTCTACCTTGGAGACGGCCAACATCAATGAAGAATCCTTAAGAAAAAAATTGGAAGCCTTTGATTTTAAAACTCTTATCCTAGATGGGCATGATGAAGAAGAATTAAAAAAAATAAAAACAATCTCTCCTGGACTGAATGCAGTAATACTTAAAACAATCAAAGGAAAAGGAATTTACTTTTTAGAAGAAAGTCATGCTCACGGATTTAATTTTTTCTTTGAAGAAGAGAAATATAAAGAAATTATGGAAATTTTAGAAGATAAAACTAATTCCTAAAAATAGTGTCCAAACTGCAACAAAGTTTAAAAAAAGAAAAGCCCTAAGATTTTTATGAAAAAAGCCCTAATTACTGGAATAACTGGACAAGATGGATCTTATTTAGCAGAATTGCTTTTAGATAAAGGTTATGAAGTTTTTGCAATTATTAGAAGGGCTTCAACATTTAATACTGGAAGAATCAATCATCTCTTTAAGGATATCCACACTGAAGGCAATAAATTACACCTTATTTATGGTGACCTTACGGATGGTAGTTCGGTTAATAAAATTGTGAGAGATGTTAATCCGGACGAGATATATAACTTAGGTGCCCAAAGCCATGTAAGAGTTAGTTTTGATATTCCAGAAAATACTGCAGATGTGAATGCCTTGGGAACACTAAGATTGCTTGAAGCTATAAGAGACAATAATCTTACCGAAAAAACAAAATTTTATCAGGCTTCAACTTCCGAATTATTTGGACAGGTTCAAGAAACACCTCAATCTGAAACAACTCCTTTTTATCCACGAAGCCCTTATGGGGTGGCAAAGCTCTATGCTTATTGGATCGTAAAAAATTATAGAGAATCATATAACCTTTACGCTTGTAATGGAATTCTATTTAACCATGAATCTCCAAGAAGAGGGGAAACATTTGTTACAAGAAAAATTACTTTGGCTTTAGCAAGAATGAAATTAGGACTCCAAGATAAATTATTTTTAGGTAATCTAGATGCCAAAAGAGATTGGGGTTATGCTAAAGATTATGTTGAAATGATGTGGCTAATGCTTCAGCAAGAAAAGCCAGATGATTATGTTATTGGGACAGGTGAAACTCATTCAATTAGAGAATTTTTAGAGATAGCAATAGATTATTTGGGACTTGATATAAAATCAAATGGAAAAACGGGAATTGAAGAAAAATATCTTAATGATGCCGGATTAGGAAAAATAGAGATAGATCCTCGATATTTTAGGCCTGCAGAAGTTGAACTTCTTTTATCGAACCCAAAAAAGGCTGAAGAGAAGTTAGGATGGAAAGCAAAAACAAAATTTAAGGAACTGGTCATTTTAATGATAGATAATGATTTGGAATTAGCAAAAAAGGAGAAAATATTAAATGAAAATAAAATTAATGAAATCTAGCTTCTACAAAGAAGAAGAAACAAAAAAAGATCTTTGTGAATTTATAAAAAATGCTAAAATCTTAAGCATGAACGAAGAATGTGAAAAATTCGAAAAATCTTTTTCCCAATTCCAAGGGAGAAAATATTCTCTATTTGTTACTAGTGGGAGTTCTGCAAATCTTTTATTGATTCAATCGCTATTAAATCTCGGGAAATTAGAAAAAGGTTCAAGAATAGGTGTTTCTTCTTTGACTTGGTCTACAAATATCATGCCCCTAATCCAACTGGGATTGGAACCGGTTTTAATAGATTGTGAAATCGATACTGTAAATGTTTCTCTAGATAAAATAAAAGAAAGGGAAATTGATGCTCTTTTTCTTACAAATGCCCTAGGATTTTGTTCAGACATCGACAAGATAAAAAATTACTGTGAAGAAAAATCAATCCTGTTTATTGAAGATACTTGTGAATCAATGGGTACAGAATATAACGGAACCAAATTAGGCAATTTCGGATTAGCCTCTACTTTTTCTTTCTTTGTGGGGCACCATCTATCGACAATTGAAGGTGGAATGATATGTACAGATAATAAAGAATTGTATGAAAATTTATTGATGATTCGTATCCATGGGTGGGGAAGAAATCTTCCAAAAGAATCACAAGATAGTTTGAAGGAAAAATATGGAATTGATGATTTTTATAATAGGTATACTTTCTATGATTTAGCTTATAATGCTAGGCCTAGTGAGATAAATGGGTTCTTAGGGAATGCTCAATTAAAATATGTTGAAGAAGTGATAAACTGTCGAGAGAGAAATTTTAAGAAAATACATGCAGCAATTGAGAAAAATGAGGACATTATTAATTTAAATGTTGGTTCAATTACAAAAATATCTAACTTTGGGATTCCATTTATATTTAGAAATAAAGGATTGTTTGAGAGATATCAAGAAAAATTCGAAAATTCTGGGGTGGAAATAAGGCCAATAATCTCAGGAAATATGGAAAATCAACCATTCTTCAAAAAATACTGTTCTGCGGAACAAGGTAAATGTGAAAATGCAGAGTTTATTCATGGGAATGGTTTTTATTGTGGAAACAATCCCGAATTAACTGAAGAAGAATTAAACTTTATCTGCGAGTTGATTAGTAAATAAAAATGGGAAAAAATAGCAAGATTTTGATTACTGGGGCAAGAGGACTTGTAGGTATAGATCTTATTGAAGAATTAAAAAAAGAAGGTTTTCAAAATCTTATTTATCCTACCTCTAAGGAGTTAGATCTTAGAGAAAGAGAAAAAGTCTTTTCCTTTTTTGAAAAAGAAAAACCTGACTACGTGTTCCACCTTGCTGCAGTTGTTGGAGGAATAAAGGCTAATATGAATTTTCCAGTAGAATTTTTGAAAAATAATTTATTGCTAAATACCAATTTAATTGATGCTTGTTTTAAACATAATGTAAAAAAATTAATTAATCTTGGAAGTTCTTGTATTTATCCTAAATTGGCCGAGCAACCATTAAAAGAAAGCTCTTTATTATCTGGGAAATTTGAACCAACTAACGAGGGTTATGCACTCTCTAAGATAACTTCCCTTAAACTTTGCGAGTATTACAATCGAGAATACAACACTAATTTTATTTCATTGATCCCTCCAAATTTATATGGAAAAAATGAAAAATTTGATTTAGAAAAATCCCATGTTCTCTCATCCCTAATAAAGAGATTTCATGAATCAAAAATTAACAATCTACCAGAGATAGAAATTTGGGGAACTGGAGATGCTCAAAGAGAATTTCTTTATTCTGGAGACTTGGTCAAAGGATTACTTTTTGCAATGGAAAACATCTCTACAGAAGATCTATATGAAAAAGGTTTCTTGAATATTGGGTCAGACCAAGAAATTTCAATAAAAGATTTATCTTTCTTGATTAAAGAAGTGGTGGGTTTTGAAGGAAAAATAATTTTTGATCATTCCAAACCAGAAGGAATGAAAAGAAAAATCTTAGATACTTCTAAAATAAAAAAACTAGGTTTTAGTTGCAATACTCCTTTGAAAGAAGGAATTGAAAAAACTTACCAGGCTTATCTAAACCTCTTGGCAAAGCCTAATCCCAATAAATAAATTCCTCTACTAATTAACGTTGCAATTGCTGCCCCTAAAAGGGCTTCATACATTCCGAATTGCAAACCATAGGTTATGAAAATCCAATTTAATTATTATTATTGGCCCATAAAAACGCCATCACCCCTATTCTTTCTTGAAAAATAAAGTAAATGTCTAATATAGAAAAGATAATAAAGGCTTAATCATCTAGAAAAAGATGCAATCTAAAGTACTTTTGATTACAACAAGCTTTGAGGGGATAAAAGAAAATAAAATTGCTGAAACTTCTGAAGAGATGCATTATCCCTTAGGGTTAGCTTATTTGCATTCCTATCTTGAATCTAAAAAACATCAGGTAGAATGTCTTGCATTAAACCATAAAACAAAGGAAGTGTGTCTAAAAGAAATAATAAAGAGATTAGAAATATTTTCTCCAGAGCTCGTGGGATTCCAAGTCCTTACATCTACAAGGGTTAGCACTTATGAAGCGATTGATTACTTAATAAAGCATTTTCCAAAGATTAAAATAGTTCTTGGAGGAATTCATGCAACAATTATGCATAAACAACTTATAGAAAAATATCCTCAGACATTGGTGGTTTTAGGAGAGGGAGAAGTTACAATGCATGAGCTTGCAATTGAATTAAAAAAGAAACGCCCTTCTTTTAAAAAAATTGACGGTCTGGCTTATTCCTTAAAAGGTAAAGCCGTTAGAAATAAAAAAAGGGAGTTAATAAAAGATTTAGATAGCCTTCCTTTCCCAAACCATAAAGATTTTCTTACGGATAAAAAAAGAAAAATGGCGAGCATTTTAACTTCTAGAGGATGCTTCTTTGCGTGTAGTTTTTGTTGTTTAAATCCTGAGGCTAGGAGAATAGTGAGAGTTAGATCTCCAAAAAATGTTGTTGACGAAATAGAATATATTTTGCAAAGCTTCTCTCAAATTGAAAAAATATTTATTCGCGATGATTCTTTCTTTGTTGATAATGTAAGGGTAATTGAAATCTGTAAGGAAATTATAAAAAGAAAAATTAAAATAAATCTTGTTTGTAGTGGAAGGATGAAACCCCTTTCAAAAGAAATGATTGGTTATCTTGAAAAGGCAGGTTTTAAAGAAGTTCTCTTAGGATTGGAAAGTGGAGACGAAGGAATTCTAAAAAAGTGCCACAAAGGAATAACTCAAAAAGATGTAATCAATGCCTTCACCCTCTTTTCTAAATCCTCGATAACAGTAAGAATTTTTTTGATTGTGGGTTTGCCGGGAGAAACTTTTGAAACAATAAAGGAAACAGCAAGGTTGGTTAAAAAAATCCAAAGAATAAAATATTTTCCAATGATAGATGATTTTAATCTTCTCACAATTTACCCTGGAACTGAAGTCTACGAAATTGCAAAACAAAAAAAATTCATAGATGATTCTTATTGGTTAACAAACAAACCCACTCCTCTTTATTTAGCCGAAAATAACTTGAGGGATTTATCTCTATTTAAAGAATATCTTAGCACAAATCTCTCAGTGTATAAAATTTTCACCCTAGAGGGTTTTAAGGCCCAATATAAAATGATGCCTTTTGCATTAAAATATTTTATCAAAAAAGCTAAATCCTTCAAAGTAATTATTACCTTTGCCAAAAATTTTCTTAATGCCCAAAAGAAGTAATCCCCTATTCTCCTCCAGACATAAAACTCATCACGCCTTTCAAGATAAGTAAAGCTCCTAAAACTATTGCCCAAGAATGTGAGAAAAGAGTTATCAAAATAACCCCTCCTGCCACTACATCTAAAAGTCCCATTAAGGCACACAAAATATCTGTCATGAATTTCTTAAAAAAAGTAACTTTTTAAAATCTTTTATCTCCTGAATCTCTTAGCAAAACCTAATCCTAGCAAATAAAGTCCTCTACTAATTAATGTTGCACTAGCCGCTCCAATCAAAGCCTCATACATTCCGAATTGTAAACCGTAAGTGATGAAAACCCAATTTAATCCAATATTAATTGCGGTTGTGATTATTAGTAGGAACGCGATAATTTTTGTTCTTTCTTGAGAAACAAAGTATGTATCATATAATCCTATTATTGGGCCAATTAAAACAAATAAGGCAAAAATTTGAAGTATTGGAACTGCAGTTAGATAATCTTTTCCGTATGCAAGGAGAATAACATATTTTGCCAATAGGAAAGTTACAATAGCTGCAGCCAAAGAAATTAGCACTGTTAATAACCTGGTTTTTCTGAATCCTGTCTCTAACTGTTTTCCTTTCAGCCTTGCGAAAATAGGAAATAGCGCTCCAGAACTAAAACTAATTATGGCTGCGGCAGAAGCAACTAAACTAAATGCGGCAGCATAGTAACCAATGAATTGGCCATCCACAAAATGCCCAAGCATAATTGTATCTATATAGCCAAAAAATGCTCCAGATAAAACCGTTAAAGTAATTGGCCAAATAAATTTGTTCATATTCTTCTTTTCTCCCGAAGATAACCTTGTTCTTTTCTCATTTATGAAAGGAACTTTTCTCTTTGCGAGGAATACGAAAACCAATAGAGAAATCCCTAAACAAATAGCCAAAATAAAAATTATTGCTGCAATTAATAATTCATTTCCAACATTTGCTTTTAACAAAAAGAAAATCGATAAAGGTACTAGACTAAATCTTAGGAACTGAAAAACAATCTCTTTAATCAAAAGATACTGGAACTTATTCATTGCCCTAAAGATTCCGTCAAAGAATCCCAAGAAAGAAGAAATTGGTAAATACAACCCTCCAACTAGAAGAGCGTAAAAGATCGGCTTATTATAATAATTAGTTGCAACAAAATATGCGGAGGCCAATAGAACTAAGGTTGCAATAGCAACCATCCAGACCTTCATTCTAATTGTTTTTGAAAAATATGCCTTAGCTTTCTTGGGGGCTTTTTTCCCTAAAGATTTTGCTACAAAAGTTACCATTGCAGAACTAATTCCAAAATCAGAAAACCCAGCAAACAAGACAATTGTTCCTAATGCTAAAGAATATAATCCGAATAATTCGGGCATCAGCATTCTTGCTATTACTATTGCGAATAAAAGGGAACCTATTTTTGCGACCAAGGTTGTGGATAAAAGAAAACTAGAATTCTTTATTGCCTGTCCTTCGTTACCGGAAAAATCTTTTCTTCTAAATCTTCCAGCAATTTCTTTTGCTTCGTCTTCTCCTCTTTGAATAAATCCCATAGATAAAAAAGGGAAAGGATGTTTAAAAAATAATTGATAAGGGGAGTTGACACCCCAATTAATTCAATCGCTAAACGTAGATTTAATTTTCATTCGGGGTGTTTGAATAAATTATTGCTGTTACAACTCTTCTTTAGAATAATTTTATTATGATCTGTCTAGAATTAAAAAGAGTGTATTGATTCTTCTTCTAATTCAAAAAATTAATAAAATGAAATCTCCTGGTTAATTAATGAAAATAGGCATAGTTAGCGGGTATTTTAATTCCCTTCACTTGGGACATATTCATTTAATTTCTGGTGCTAAAAAAATTTGTGATAAACTCATTGTGGTGGTGAATAACGATAGACAACAAATTCTAAAGAAAGGAAAAATAATTATGGATGAACAAGAAAGGGTTGAGATTGTTTCTGCATTGAGAGATGTTGATGAAACTTTTTTATCTGTGGATAAAGATAAAACAATCATTGAATCTTTAAAAAAAATTGGTAAGGGCTACAAAGAGGATGAATTGATCTTTTGTAACGGAGGAGATAGAAATTCTTCTGGAGATATTCCCGAAGCAAGAGCATGTAAGGAATACAACATTAGGTTAGAATTTGGCGTGGGAGAAAATTTCAAGATAAATTCAAGTTCTAACATTAATCAATTAGCTGGAAAAGAGTAAATCTATCCTCATAACTTCTTCAACTTCCCAAATTGAAAGTAATCCCAAATAACAGAAATCTTCAAAGGGTAATGAAACTCCTGCATGCAATGAAGATAATCCAAAATCAAATGGAATGCAACTCCGGTTAAAATAAAATAAAAATAATCCGAAACGAAAAAACCTAGTAAGCCTAAAACGACCAAAGTTTCTAAACCATGAAATAAATAGAATCCTGAAACGTAATTTCTTCTTTCTTGTTTTGCTAATCTCCTAAACTTTTTCCCTTTTTTTATAAATCCCAAATAAGCTTTTTTCAAACTAAAGGTCTTCTCTCTGAAAACAGAATACAAATAATGATCAAAATCTAACAAAAAGCTTGCTAAAAATATTAGGCCTACTTCTAAAAGAGTTAGATTAAATAGAAAAGAAATTACTATGGAAAAGATTAATCCGTAAAGAATGTGTTTCTTTGGTAGCATCTTATTTCCTAAATTGCTTGATGATATCTGAGAATGCAGGTCTTGTGATTAAAACCCCGATTGTTATTCCAAGCATTGTTGTTACTGCAAATCCTTTCAATAAACCTGCTCCTGCCATGAAAAGAGGGAATAGTGCCACCATAGAGGTTGCATATGCTCCCATGATGATAGCAAACGCACGTTTTAGACGCTGTTTAAGGCTTATTCGGGTCTCAGTGGTAGATTCATCCATGATAATGATTAAATCGTCTATACCCGTTCCTATTGTTGCCAAAATACCAGCAATTCCGGGAAGATCTAGATTCCATCTAATCAAAGCTGCTGCTCCTAAGATAATAATAACTTCTGAAATCGTAGTTACCAACAGTGCGATTGCTGCTTTGGGACTTCTGTATCTAACAAAAATAATTAATGCAACCGCTAAAATTGCGGCTAAACCTGCAATTAAGATTATCTTTACAAATCCTTCTCCCAAAATTGGAGAGATTGTATCTAATTTAACAATCTCCAATTTGAATGGTAAACTCCCGGTCATTAATACTGTTTGCATCTGTTTCATTTCTGCCTTAGCGGTATTGTATGCTTCTTCTTCTGAAGTTCCAGATCCAGAACCCGAAATACTAATCTGGGTTGTTACTCTTCCCTTAAGTCCTTCGCTAATAAGTAAACTATCTACTAAATTCCCATCTAGAACTAAATCTAATTTTTCAGAAAGATAGTTTCCTTGTTCGGTTACATTTACAGATAATTTGTCTGTTATATCTGCGTGTCTTTGTGCAGCTTCAGGGCTTAGGGTAATTGAGAATTGGAAGTTACAATAATAGGTTCCATCTTGTGCAGGATTACAAGATTCTATTCTTGAATTTTGAGCGTCTCTTCCAACTGATGCAACGTCTCTATCTCCACCCAAGAAAACAGTCTCATTTCCGATTCTAGCTTCAAACTTTCCTTGTTCTGAAAGTAATTTCTTTAGGTCTCTCGGAGTTGATCCTGCAATTTCTATTAACATAAAATTATTTCCCGAAAGATCGGAAACGGATAAAACCTTTAGATCGGTTAAACCGAATGCATTTAATCTATTTCTTGTAATTTCTACCAAATCATTTAATTCTTCTTGATTTAGAGAGTGATTTTCCGCCTTAACCATTGCTCTTGCCCCTCCCGCTAAATCTAAACCTAATTGAATATTTGTTTTTGATAATTCTTTTACGGTTATTTTTGGTACTTCGCTTGAAAAAATAATGTACTCATTTTTATCTGTTACAAAAGTTGTTTTTACTTTTTTTCCAGTTAGATATTTTTGAGATAAAATTAAGCTAAATGATTCTATGGAATCTACTGTTAACCCGTCTATGGAAGTTATAATTTCTCCTTTTGTCATTCCTTGATCTAGTAAAGAAGAATTTAGATCAATGCTATCGATTACAACCCCTGATTGAGTTAGGCCTGTTGAGGAAAAGATTGCTAGGAAAGATAGAGCTAATAAAACTATTAATAACCAGATTCTCCAAGTGAATTTAAATTTGTTCTTCATTTTCTTTTTTTAATTGCGTACCATTTTAGTATTGAAACGTTAGTAATCCAAGTGTTTAGGATATCGAATCCTAAACCGATTACTAAGATTGTGAAAATTTGTGTTAGAGTTATTGAGAAAGAGGAAACTATTACTAAAGCTATGGACATTGCGAAAAAAGAAGTTAGAGTCATTGTTAGTCCTGTTTTTAGAGCCCCGTAAAATCTTTGATTTAGTGTTCCTTCGGTTCGTTTTAGAATTCTTGTGGTAAGCATAATGTCTGTATCTACAGAATATCCAATGAGCATAAGGAATGCAATGATTCCGGCAGTAGACATTTTAATTCCCACAATATCTACTAGAACCAAAGTCATTAAAATATCCGCAAATGCTGAAATGATTACTGCCATTGAAGGCACGAAACTTCTGAATAGAATGAAGACAACAATTGCCATAAAAATAAACGCGATTAGGATTGCGATTAATAGTTGCTTATAGAAACTTTCACTTAGACTAGAACCTGTGAATTGAAAATCTGAGTTTTCTCCTTCCACTAAATCATATCCAATAAAATCTTCAATTATTTGTTTTGCTAACTCTCCTTCTGTTGTCGTTTCAATAATTAGGGCTTTTTGTTCTTGAGTGGTTATATCAAAAACTTCTCTAATGTTTATATCTTCTAGTTTATCTTGGAAATAAAATTCTGCATCTTCAACCGAGATTTTGTCATAAATAGTTACCGAAGTTCCTCCCGTTAAAGAAATGTCTTTGTAAAATAGAGCTCCGTTTGCTGAGCTAAAAAAGAAAAGATAAATTATTGAGAATAGGATTAGTGCTGCAGGAATTATTAGTAACTTTTTGTAAGTTCTATCATGCCAGTGTTTTTTTGTTTGTTCCATTTGAGTATTGAATGCGCCGGCCGGGGATCGAACCCGGGTCAATTGGTCACTTCGCTTGCTTTTACGCAAACATGGAAGCCAACTATACTAACCACTATACTACCAGCGCTTATAATTAAACATAATTTTTATGTTTTAAAGGTTTTGTGTAGGGCAATATATACGCCCAGGACAACTCGAACTCCCAAACTCTGAAACAATTGCGATTGAGAGAGTTGAAAGATTCTCGGGATTCTATACCTGCGACAGTCTTGGTTCGAATGAAACGCCCGAGGCAGGATTTGAACCTGCGACTTTCTCCTTAGGAGGGAGACGCTCTATCCAGCTGAGCTACCCGGGCAAATTTCCCAAAGTTTTTGTCTCTCTGTTGCATCGAAATGCTTAGCAACAGGGTTCAGTGCTGAGGAAAGGTTGAACGTGAAGGAAACCCCGTTTCCTTACGGATGCAAGAAACAGGATTCGAACTTAAAAACCACCTGCGGGTTTTTGATCCTGCGACCGTCGAATCCTTCTTCTAAAAGATTCGATTTTAAAAACCTCTGAGGGCCTGTTATCCTGCGACCGTCGAATCCACTTGCAATGCAAGAAACAGGATTCGAACCTGCGTAAGCATGAGCTACTAGATCCTTAGTCTAGCCCGTTTGACCACTCCGGCATTCCTGCATGATATGAAAAGTAGAAAATTAGTCTATAAAAAGTTTTATAAAGTGATTTTATCTTCAAATTTCGAAGACAGCCATAGTGACTGGGAAACACCTGTTCTCTTTCCGAACACAGAAGTTAAGCCTTTCACGTTGTTGGTGATAGTGTCCTACAAGACGCGAACCCCTCAAGCTGTCTTTCATTTTTTTAAAATGAATAAACTATCTGTAATTGTTTCTGCACACAATGAGGAAGCTTATTTAGAAAAAACATTGATTAGCTTAGTTGAAAATAATTTTCCCCACGAACTGATTGTTATCTGTGATTCTTGTGAGGATCGGACCGAAGAGATTGCAAAGAAGTTTACTAAGAGTGTTTATCCTGTTAATTTCAAAAATATTTCGAAGGTTAGAAACTTTGGAGCTAGCAAGGCAAAAGGGAACATTTTAGTTTTTAGTGATGCCGATACGATTGTTAGTAAGAATTATCTTAGAGAAATTTCTAGGACTATCGAGAGAGGCTATGACTACGGGGGAGGTCCGTGGAAAAGTGAATCTGAAAAATTGTTAGGAAGGTACCTTGCCTTCACAAATACCCAATACAATAAAAAAGAAATAGGAGGAAATTTTTTCATAAAGAAATCCTACTTCGAGAAAATTAAAGGATTCAATGAAGAAATGATAAAAGGAGAAGATACAGATTTTGGTCAGAGACTCAAAAAAGAGGGAGCGAAACATTCCTTTTTAGAAAAGACACACATTATTCCTAGCGAGAGAAGATTCCGAAAAAAAGGATATATTAGATTAATTTTGACTGGTTGGCTTGAAGCTTTTTTATATCGTAAATTTAGAAAATATTATAACGAGAAAATCTCAAAGCCTAACTCTTCTTGAACTTAGAAGTTAATTCGACTAGATCTGTTTGTCCTAAGAAAACTGATCTGCAACAGAATCTTTCTAGGCCTAAATCGTCTAAAACTGTTTTTGGGGTCTCGCCATCTGCTACTCTTTTCTTGTATTCTTCCCACAAGTGTCCTATCGGTTTACCGCAGCTGAAACATCTAACTGGAATTATCATGTAAATAAGTTACAACATTGGTTTTTAAAACTTTTTATTCGATTTATTCTCCCTTGAACATAAATATTTAAAAAGTTTTGTTGACAAAAAAATTAATCTTACTAAAAGAGGATAAAAAGATGGGTAAAAAATGTATTTATTGTGGTAGAGAAATAACTGATGATCGTGTTGCAGATATTTGTAATTCTTGTGGATTAAAAGTTTGGGGAGAAAAGATGTTTAATACAATTTTGAGTAATATGGGGGAGGCAAAAGATAATGACGATCTTTGCAGTAATAATCTCGATCCAGAAAAGATATATGATTCTTCTTAAAACCCAAGAGATAGTTTTTTAAAGGGGTTTTTTGTGAATAAATTATGGTTAGAAGGAAAAAGATTCGTACTAGAGGCAAGTTTTCACTTAGCAGATTCTTCCAAAAATTTGCAGAAGGAGATAAAGTTGCAGTGACTATTGAACGATCAATTCAACCAAGATTTCCTACAAGAATTCAGGGAAGAACCGGAATTGTTAAGGAGAAAAAAGGAAGATCTTATGTTATCTTGCTTAAAGATGGAAATAAATCAAAGGAATATGTTATCGCACCGATACATTTGAAAAAATTAAAATGATAGAGAAAAAAGAATCACTAAGTATGCCCGAAGCTGTAGAGTATTTGAACAAAGAGCAACACGGAGAAACCATGTCTTTTATTAAAGGCTTTACAAAAATGAGTTTCGCAAAGGCAAAGGAATTGAGGATTAAATTAGAAGAACTTAACTTAATTAAATTGAATAGAGAACAAGTTTCTAAACTTATCGAATTGATGCCAGAAAGTAAGGAAGAAATGAATAAAGTTCTAACTGAAACTAACCTTGACGAAGATGAAACAAACAAAGTTTTACAAACAATTAAAGAATTTAAATAAAGAAAATGACCAAAGAAGAACATGCAATAGTTTTGGATTATCTGCCGAACGGATATCCTCTGGAAAGAAAAATGATGCCTATAGCTCAAGCTGTGGGGGAAGAGAATCTTACGCTTTTGGAGTTAGTTCCTAGAAGAGAATCTACTCTAGAAATTGGAGAACAAGTTTATATTGGAGAAGGTAAAAGGGACAAAGTCTATTACATTCTCGGCCGACTAAAAAGAGAAAAATTGACTGAAACTGCGAAAACAGAACTTCAGGAAGTTGTCTCAAAGATAGTAAAAGAAAACCCTGAAAGATACATAAGGTTTTTTAATAAGGCTGATGCAATAAATAAAAGACTGCATCAGATTGAATTGCTTCCGGGCTTAGGAAAGAAACATATGCAAGAAATCCTAAAGCAAAGAGAAGAAAAAGAGTTCGAATCATTTGAAGAAATGAAAGAAAGAGTTCAGAACCTTCCTGATCCGTTGAAAGCAGTTGAGAAAAGGATCTTCCAGGAATTGACAGAGATGGAAAGATACAACTTATTTACAGGACAATAAAATGACAGAAAACAAAAACACAAAAGAAAAATACGAATTCCGAGTAGTTAGAATTCTATCGAAAGATATAGAAGGAAATAAGAAAGTTTATCCAGGTTTAACAAGAATTAAAGGTATCTCTTGGAGTTTTTCTAATGCTATTTGTAAAAAAGTAGGAATTGATAAAAGAAAGAAAGTTGGAGAGCTTAGTCCAGAAGAAATTACTTCTATTGAACAATTCATTAAAGATGTTAAACTTCCAATTTATTTATTGAATAGACAAAATGACTTTGAGACAGGGAAAGAAGGTCATTTGACTGGAGTAGATTTGGATCTTAAGAAAGAATTTGATATTAAAAGACTTAGGAAAATTAAGAGTTACAGAGGATTTAGGCACGTAGCTAATCTGCCTTTGAGAGGTCAGAGAACTAAAAGCAACTTTAGAACAAACAGAAGAAAAGGGGCGGGAATTAAGAAAAAGGTAAAATCATAAAATGCAAAAAAAACATAAACAATACTCAAAACCCAGAAGGCCATTTGATAAAGCTAGAATTGAAGAGGAAGCAGGAATCAAAAAAGAATTTGGTTTGAAGAATAAAAAAGAAATTTGGAGAGCGGATGCAAGAATTAAGGTTATGAGAAGAAAGGCTAAAAATTTAATTAAAGCTGATAAAGCAGATCAAGAAGCTTTTTTTAACCAATTGAAAAAAATTGGTTTGAATGTTGAAACTATTTCAGATGTTCTTGGATTAGAAAAAACAGATTATTTGAAAAGACGATTACAAACTGTTGTTTACAAAAAAGGTTTAACTCCGACAGTTAGAACTGCTAGACAGATGATTACCCATAGAAAAATTTTGGTTAATGGAAAAGCTGTGAGTGTTCCCTCATATATTGTTCCGGTAGCATTTGAGAATAAAATTACCCTTAAAAAAGCTAAAGTTAAAACTAAAGAGGAGGTAAAATCAAATGCCGAAGAGTGAAGTTAAAAAAATAATTGCTAAACCTGCCGAGGTTGAAGTGGTTGAGAAGAAAGAAGAGGCTTTGGCACCGCCCGGTGTACCCGGCGACACTGAATTGGTGGACAATGGCAAAATCACTGTTAGTAAAGAATCGGAAGCTGTGATTAATATTTATGCTTCTTATAATAATACAATAGTTCATGTTACAGATATGTCTGGTAAAACAATTTCTAAAATTAGTGGGGGGATGGTTACCAAACATAATCGTTTGAAGGCTAATCCCACAATTGCCATGTTTATCGCTAAGAGAGTTACTGAAGAGGTTAAAGACTTAGGAATTAGATCATTCTATGTTAGAATTAGGGCTAAGACTCGAAATCCTTCTCCTGGACCTGGAGCACATACGATTGTTAAGAGTTTAACTAGAGAGGGTTTTAAGATTTTGAATATCTTGGATGCTACTAGAATGCCTCGTGGAGGGCCAAAGAAGAAGGGTGGACGAAGAGGGAGAAGGCCGTAAGTTTTATATATGGCCTTTGTGATTTTTTAAAATGGAAATAATTAATAAAACAGAAAACAAGTTGGTTTTTAGAGCTAACGTGAATGAGACTTTTGCTAATGCTTTGAGAAGAAGTGTTAATAGAATCCCAACAATGGCTATTGACGAGTTGAAAATTTCTAAAAATGATTCTGCACTTTACGACGAGACTGTTGCACACAGATTTGGATTGGTTCCTTTGAAAATGGAAAAGTCTGTTAAAGAAGGAGATGTTAGAAAATTAAAATTAAGTGTTAAGAAGCCGGGCTTTGTTTATTCTGGAGATATTAAAGGGGATGCTGAAATTGTCTTTGATAAAATTCCTTTAACTCTTTTGGATGAAAACCAAGAGATGAAACTTGAATTGACAACTAAAGTTGGGACTGGTGAAGAACATGCTAAATACACTCCGGGTTTAATTTTTTATAGAAATTCTACAGAGATTACAATGAACAAAACTCATTTAGATGCGGTTAAAAAAGCTTTTCCAGATAATGAAGTTAAAGTTAAATCTGATAAAATTGTTGTTTTAGATAATAAACCTAAGGCCGCTTTAGATTTCTGTGAGGGCTTATGTGAAAGGATTAAAGAGAAAGCAGAAGTTAAAGAAACCGGAGAGATTATATTTAGTGTTGAGTCTTTTGGGCAGTTGAATCCTAAAGAGATTTTAGAGAAGGCGATGGATATTCTTGAGAAAGATTTGAAGGCTTTTGGTAAGGCTTTGAAGTGAAGGAGGGTTAGAAGGGAAATTTAAGAGGGGAAGGGATTCTTTGATTTTTATATGAAGGAGTTTTCATGTTCATTTTGCAAAAAAAATAGTTTTGGTGAGGGAAAAGAGGGAGAAATTTTGCAAAAAAAATAGGTTTGGTGAGGGAAAAGAGGGAGAAATTTTGCAAAAAAAATATCTCCAGAGCTTTCGGTTAGGAAAGGTAGAGATATTTTTTTGATTTAGTATTTCTTTTCCCAGGAATCTAAATATTTTGTTGAAGATGCTATCTGAAAATTAATTTTTTTCTCATCCCATTCAGGATTCCCTTCTGCAAATAAAATCGCCACAAACTTTTCGTTTTGTACTGCAAAACCCAGCTGTTCTTTAGGTACTGCTTCTTGTTTAATTAGCATTTCTGTACTAGTAACTTCTCCTAAATTAAATTCTATTGCTGAAGACCTAGTAAAAATAAAACTTGACCAAAGTTTTTTCAAGGATGCTGCCTTCTTCATTTCAAGATAAGCTTCTGGAGGCATCCCAGGAAATTTAAGGTTAAGTTTACTATATGAAGAACTTTTTCCCTTATTCGTTGGCCAGACATGGTTTGCTCTATAAGCGGAATGCGTTCTTCTTAAAGAATTAAAAATTTCTTTCTTAAATTCTTCTTCTCCCCCAAACTCTTTTAACAATAGTTTTCTCTCCGAGGGAAGCTCATCTATTAACGAGAACAGATTTGTAAT
>Ga0233437_1000251_pt1 | contig 130357 bp, 104 predicted proteins | sample SI_122_August201_FD_182714 | JGI IMG/M metagenome (GOLD analysis project Ga0233437, IMG submission 182714) | Seawater microbial communities from Saanich Inlet, British Columbia, Canada - SI_122_August2016_200_MG | ecosystem: Environmental > Aquatic > Marine > Inlet | place: Canada: British... | reverse complement strand
TATACTGCCCCCAGTTAAGTTAGCAGCCTAGTTAAGAGAGTGTTAATCTACAAACCTAAAGGAGATTAACACTATGAAGCGTAAAAAATGGCCGAATGATATTAAGTTTAAAATTGTATTAGAAGGGTTGCAAAGCAATAGCAATATAGCCGAGTTATGCGCAAAACACGAAATACATCAATCACAATACTACACCTGGCGAGACCAACTTCTTCGCCAGGGCGCAAAAGTTTTTGATAGCAACGATGGCACAAAACGTGAAGAACAGTTGAAAAAGAAAATGACAAAGATGGAACAAGTCATTGGCAAGCTCACGCTAGAATTAAAAAAAAACGATTAGCAAGACAGCGCTCTCGCTCTGAATCAGTTAAGCAGGCAGACAAGTTGCTTCTCAAAAGTATTGGCGTGATCAAGGCTGATCACCCTTTCTGGGGGTATCGACGAATATGGTCATACCTGCGTTACCGTCAAAATAAAGTCGTTGGTAAAAATCGTGTTTATCGCGTAATGAAAGAAAATCATTTGCTGGTAACGAAGAACATGAGGCTTAAAGCAAAACGTGCGCCTTTACGCTCAAAACCAAGGGCTTCTCGCCTCAATCAGTATTGGGGCATGGATATGACAAAGATATTATTTCCTGATGGTTGGGGTTATTTACACATTGTGAAAGATTGGTATAGCAAGGAAATTGTGGGTTGGAGTTTCGGTAAAATGTCACGCACTGAAGATTGGTTAGATGCACTTGATCAAGCGCTGAATAAGCGATTCCCATCGGGTGCTCGGAGTCAAGAATCATTGCCGCAACTTATTACTGACAACGGTTGCCAGCCAACCTCAGAGCGCTTCATGAAAGCCTGTTCGACTTTGGGTGTGAAGCAAATCTTCACTAGCTTCAATAACCCTAAAGGTAACGCAGATACTGAGCGCGTGATGCGAACAATTAAGGAAGATTTGGTTTGGATTTATGAATGGTCTAGCTCATTTGAATTTGAGCGGGCGTTTAATGATTGGGTGGAAGCCTATAATACGGACTTCCCTCATATGTCGCTGGGATACAAAACACCTCAGCAATTTGCTAATGACATTCTCTTAAATGTGGCTTGACTAAGTGGGGGCATTACATTTGCTAGCTGCTGGGGCGCTAATTGTGGTCGTAGTCAGGATAGCAGTACATTTGTCAAATGTTGTGCGGGATTTGGGTGCGCAGGTGGAGCTTGCATACCAAACAACTGATAGTAGAAGAGCTTAGGTTTGTAACGCTTATGGCAATTTATGCTAGTTAATACTATTTTTTAAGGAGCCTAAGAACCTTGTCAAAAATCCCATGTAAAATACGGATATCCTTCTTATCCAACCCCGCATGATTATAAATACGCCTCAAACGTTTAATAAGATTATCCAGATTACGCGAATCATCATGAAGCAACGCTGTCATCGATGCTTCCATATGCTTATAAAAATACTCAAACTCTGTAACAGATGGCACAATATTATTTTTTAATTTAACTTTATCCGCATCAGAATAGTCTAAATAAGCCATGCGCACTTCATAAGTCATCACTTGAACAGCTTGTGCTAAATTCAATGAACTATATTCTGGGTTTCCAGGGATTTGAATTTGATAATGGCACTGACTCATTTCTTCATTATTCATGCCATTACTTTCACGGCCAAAGACAATGGCGATTTCTTTTGATTCACTTTCTTCAACGATCACTTTCGCGGCTTCTTTAGGAGTTACTACTGGCCAAGGATGCACACGCATATCCGAGCCACTCCCAAAAACAACGTGGCAATCTGCAATCGCTTCTTTTAAAGTTTGCGTTTCAACGATATTTTCTAAAATATCAGCGCCGCCTGCTGCAAGCGCCCTTGATTCACCATCAGGCAAAGCGCGAGGCGCTACTAAATAAAGCCTTGAGAGCCCCATATTTTTAACTGCACGCGCAGCTGAACCAATATTGCCAGGATGAGATGTGTTGATTAAAACGATACGAATATTATCTAGCATTACTTACAAAACTAAAGTTAAACATTTACAAGCGCCGCCTGCTTTCAAGTATTCACTCATATCAACCTGATGAATAGTGAAACCCAAACCTTCCAACATTTGTTTTGTCTTGTCACAATGCTCAGGCATAATCACATGCTTTCCCATCACAATTGCATTACAAGCAAAGTGGTTGGCATCTTCTTCAGGCACTGCAAAAAGCTCTGCCGACTTACTCATTGTTGCTTGTGATTCTGAAGTAAAAGCACCGGGCCACCATATCGCTTGTTTTTCATTTAAAGGGCAAAAACAGGTATCAATATGATAAAAATTAGGATCAACAAGCTCACAAAGTTCAACAACAAAATCACCCATACCAGCGATAGTATCATAAGCGCTCGCATCGGTACGGAAACCATATCCTGCAAATAAAAGTTTTTCATTTAAAAATAAAGCATCACCTGCGCCCTCAAAATTTGGGCTTTCTTTTGCAGACTCAACGATTTTATAACCGGCATTCTTAAACCATTTTTTAAAATGCTTCACTTCACCTTTACGTTCTTTATATTTAAAATCCGAAAGATAAGCTTTGTTTTTATAAAGAAGTGCGGCATTAGCTGTGAATACCATATCTGGCCAACCTTTTTCAGGTTTAATAATTTTGACTTTAGCGCCACACGACTCAACGCATGCTTTTAAAGCTTCCCATTGCTTCATCGCCAAAACACGATCTACATTTAACTCTTTATGCATCCATGGATTGATTTCATATTCGATATCATAGAAATCCGGTGGACACATGAGAATTGTTGTTGTTTGAGGCATAGTTATTCCTTATCTAGAGAGCTGGGTAGTATATCGGAGTGTAGGTGGGCATTCAACTTGTTGGGAAATCTCATTAGCTTTCATCATGCAATGGTGGGATTTTTGCGTACGCTTTGAACCCACCCAACATGCACGATACCATCCCTTTTGGGTAGAGTGGGTTCTTTGCGGAGCAAAAATCCCACCACCGGAAATACCCGAATAGAAACATTTTATAGTTGATTTTCTGCTCAAAATTCGATATCCTGCCCCACTTCAATGCTCTTTTAAATCATAGGAATACACATGCAACCGGTAGTTAATACAGCTATTAAAGCTGCGCGCCAAGCGGGCACTTTAATTCTTCGCGCACTCGATCATCTTGATGAAATCTCAGTGACCGAAAAATCAAAACACAATTATGTTACAGAAATCGACAAAGGCTCTGAAAAAATCATTATTGATGTCTTGCGAAATGCTTACCCGGATCATGGTATTCTTGCTGAAGAAGGCGGCTTTCACCCAGGCGATGAATATCAGTGGGTTATTGACCCTTTAGATGGAACAACCAACTTCATTCACGGCTATCCACATTTTTGTATTTCACTTGCGTTAAAACATAAAGATAAACTTATGCATGGTGTGATTTATGACCCGGTTAAAAACGATATTTATTCTGCCTCTCGTGGCGAAGGCGCGCAATTAAATGATCGTCGTATTCGCATTAGCAAACGTACCGAAATTGAAAACGCCATCATCGGTGCAACACTTCCTTCAAGCGTCATGCACTATCGTGACGATTTCCTAAACGCCATAAAAAGCCTCATGGAAAATTCATGCAGCACACGTATCGCAGGATCAGCAGCACTCGATTTAGCCTATGTTGCTGCGGGTCAACTTGATGCTTACTGGGCGATCAATTTAAAACCCTGGGATATTGCTGCGGGCATATTACTCATCAAAGAAGCTGGCGGGATTGTCATGGATTACAATGGTAGCGAAGATGTATTGGAAACAGGGAACGTTGTTGCAGGTAATATCAAAATGACAAAAGCGGTTTTAAAAAACTTGGTGCCGCATTTGCCGAAAGATTTGATTAAATAGTTACGAAAGATTCGTTGGGTTGGAGCTAGAGTCCTGAAGCTTTTTAAGTAGCTGGTTTTTTTCGGAAGGACTAAGCTTTTCAATATATTCAAAAAGCTTATCTGTGCTGCCAATAGAAATACGTGCATCCAATGCAGCAAGCTTTTCTTCTAACTGTTGAATATTTTTATCGGATTGAAAAAGTTGTCGCAGTATTTCTGAAGAACGGTCTTTACTCCCAATAAAATACGCTGACATATTTGCCGTCAACAATGAAAAAAGCCCTATCCCCATAAGCATCACGACCATAGCCATGAGCTTACCAGCGACTGTTGTCGGCACGACGTCACCATAACCTACTGTCGTAACCGTTTCCCAAGCCCACCAAATACCTTCAAAGGGATTGTGAATACCTGAGTCAAACAATGAAATAATGATCCCACTTAAACATGTCACAATAAAAAAGATTAGCAGCGTCACCCATAAGCGGTTCAAACTTAATGCATCATGTGCAGTACGAAGCCATGGAACAATGATGCGCGCTAAAATTAATACGCGAATAAGCCTTATAACAGCAAAGTGCGGGAAAGGTAAAAACCAAACAGGAAATGCAACAAGGATAATAACAAGGTTAAGCCAGTTACCCCGCAAATAATACCACTTTTGCCGAACAAGACAAACAAGCACAACGGCTTCAGAAACAAATGATGCCCAAACCAACCAATCAGAAATCATAACAATATTGTTAGGAATAGCTTTAATGATAACTAAGTACCATTCAATTGGCAGCCAAAAAGCAACAATAAGCAGATACCACTCAAAGAATAAGCCCCACCTTTGTGCTTTGGCTGATTCATTAACCGCAACACCTGCAAGACCTATGATTCGTCGAATTTTTTTTGCTGCCATGTTTGGTGATACCTAAAGTTTAGTTGCACGTCATCCCGGCTTTGAGCCGGGATCTTTTCTAATTCAAGAAGATTCCTGTTTCCGCAGGAATGATTGCATCATGGACGCTCGTCAAGTTCCTTTTTAACTGCTGGCATAAGATCATTTTTACTCAAGCCCAAGAACACAGCAAAAGCACCTGCAACATAAATCGAAGAGTAGGTTCCAACAAGAATACCAATAATCAATGCAAGTGAGAAACTATGAATCGTTGCGCCGCCAAAAAGATAAAGCACAACAACAACAATCATTGTCAAACCCGATGTCATTACTGTACGAGATAATGTTTGGTTAATCGATGCATTAACCACTTCAACCGCCGTTCCTTTTCGCATGCGTCGAAAGTTTTCTCGGACCCTATCAAATACAACAATCGTATCATTAAGAGAGTAACCGACAACCGCCAGCACAGCAGCAAATGCTGTTAAATCAAATTGAACTTTAAAAAATGAAAAAATGCCTAAAATTAAAACGGGGTCATGAATCATGGCAACGGCAGCACTTATCGCCAAGCGATACTCAAACCTCAGCGCAACATAAATCATAATACCAATCATCGCGACAATCGCCGCTAAAATACCCTTATAAGCAAGCTCTGAACTGACTTTGGACCCAATAAAACTAACTGACTTAAAGGTCGCTTTAGGTAACGCTGCCATAACTTGCTTGGTTAGTTCGTTACGGAGTAGCTTTTCATTTTCAGCATCACTACCTTTTTGAGTTCCAAGGCTAATCAAGACATCTTTTGTGCCGCCATAAGACTGAACGGTGACTTGATCTAATCCCGCCTTGGCAAGTTGTTGTCGGATCTGAGGCAAGTTCGCAGAATGTTGAAAAGAAACTTCAACCTGCGTACCACCTGTAAAATCCAAACCAAAATTCAAACCATAAACACATAAAGATAATATTGAAAAGACAAATAAGACAATCGAAAAAGCGGCTGTGTACTTTCGGATTTGTAAAAATTGTATTTTTGTATTTTGTTTAAAAAATTCCATGTTTCTCGTCCGCCCTAATCATTTGCTGCTGTTGGTTTTTTAACTTTAATACCAATAGGTATCGATGAAATGCGTTTACCGCCATATTTCCAATTAACGATAGCACGAGTATAAGTCACTGCCGTAAACATTGAAGTAATCAAGCCAATTGTTAAGGTTAATGCAAACCCTTTAATAGGTCCCGTGCCCAAACTAAATAAAACAATCGCCGCGATTAACGTTGTAACATTCGCATCGACAATGGTTGAAAAAGCTTTTTCATAACCTGCATGAATAGCTGTTTGAATCGCCACACCTTGTCGCATTTCTTCACGTATACGCTCGAAAATCAGAACATTCGCATCCACCGCCATACCCAAAGTTAACACCATTGCCGCAATACCAGGGAAGCTTAATACCGCGCCCAACAAAGACATTACCGCCACAATAAAAATTAAATTCAAGAAAAGACCAATGTCAGCAATAAACCCAAAAACACTGTAATAAAACAACATAAAGATAGAAACAAGCGCAATACCCCAACCCACTGACAACATACCTTGATGAATGTTTTGTTGCCCCATACTTGGACCTACTGTTTTTTCAGCGACAATCGTTACAGGAGCGATTAATGCGCCCGCTCTTAATAGTAAAGCTAAATTTTTCGCAGTATCTGTATTGCTTAAACCTGTGATTTGGAAAGGGCTTCCTAATGCAGATTGAATCGTTGCAATGTTAATGACGCGCTTCACTTTTTTATAAATGATTTTCGTTTTACCATCGACCTTAACCGGCGTTGATTTTGTTTCGATATAAACAGTCGCCATCGGTTTCCCAATGTTTTGACCTGTGATTTTATAAAAGAAACTTTCACCTTGGCCACCCATACGAATATTCACTGCAGGTCTGCCGTTTTGATCAAAGCCTGTTGATGCATTAGTAATCGCATCACCTCTTAAAACCACTTGGTTTTTCAATAAAACAGGTTGGCCATTATAAGTATAAACTTGCGACCCCGGAGGCGGGACACCTTGCGCTGCGGCCATAGGGTCATGCGTTGTATCGACCATATGAAATTCTAAAGTTGCTGTTTTACCTAAAATATTTCTTGCTTGAGTCGCATCTTGCAAACCTGGAAGATCAACCGAAACTCTATCCATACCCTGCTGCTGAACAGAAGCTTCAGAAACACCAAGTTCATTCACACGACGATTCAAAATTTGAATAGTTTGTTCAACCGTGTATTGTCTTATTTTCAATAAAGCCGCTGGTGTTAATTGGCCAAGCAAACTTAACTTATCATCCGCTTGCTTCCACGTGTAATCTGAAAAATTAGAACGCAAAACAGGAAGCGCTTTATTTAAAGTATCATTATCTCTGAAATTCACTTGGATAGCTTGTGCTTTGGTTGGCGTTAATCCTGAGTATCGAATCCGCTTATCACGAAGTGTTTGTGCAATATTGCGCAAATCACCTGACTCACGACGTTTAAGCACAGCCGTTGTATCAATTTGCAATAAGAGATGCACACCGCCGCGTAAATCCAAACCTAAACGCATAGGTTCAGCACCTAAAGCACGAAGCCAGTCTGGCGCTGCTGGCGCTAACGAAATCGCAATAATGTATTTATTACCCAGTTGCGTTTTCAAATCTTCTTGCGCTTTTTGCTGCGTATTAACAGAATCAAAACGAAGTACAATGCTCTTACCACTTAGCTTAATTGATTTATAATTAATATGCTTAGCAGCAAGTGTACTTTTCACTGACGCCACATCAGATGCCGTTAAAGCTTCACCCGCGGTTTGGCTTGATATTTGCACTGAAGGATCATCACCATACAGATTGGGCAAAGCAAAAATAAAAGCAATAATAAAAATGATTAGCAATAACCAATTCTTCCATTTAGGATATTTATTCATTTTGTGATTCCAGTCTTACTGCAATACGCAGATTAATTTAATCCAAGTGTTTTACTGTGCCTTTTGGAAGTACAGCTGTAACGGCTTGTTTTTGAATATTGATAACAGTGTCTTTTGAAATCAACACACCAAGAAAACCATCCTCAACACTTGAGATACGTCCAGCAATACCGCCAGTAGTGATCACTTCATCACCTTTAGTTAGCGCAGACAAAAGACTTTGTTGTTCTTTTTTCTTCTTGCCTTGGTTCTTCCATAACCAAAAATAAAAAATAATAATAACCGCTAAAATAATAAGCATAGGCGCCATTGAAGGCTGATGTGCAGCGCCAGCACCTGTTGCAGCCGGTGCCGCATAGGCTGTATTAATTAAACTCATAGTAACTCCTTATATATAAAGTAAAGCTTGCAAAGCATGTGGGGGCTTTTAGGCAAAAATCAACACATGCATTTGGTCGGGGATTATAAACAAAGTCAGAGGGTTAGGCAAAAGAATGATGCTTAATCAAACTAAGTCTATAGAAATACTATAAATTCCTAGTCATTTAATAGGCTGAAGCTTGAATTGATCAAGATTTAGCCTTCATGAATCAGCATTGCATCGCCATAACTAAAAAACCGATATTTTTCATCGATAGCGGCTTGATAGGTTTTCATGATTATTTCGCGATTGCTAAAAGCAGAAATTAACATAAGTAGTGTTGATTCAGGTAAATGAAAATTGGTGACCATTGCATCAACGCATTGGAATTCATAACCTGGATAAATGAATATTTTGGTGTCGCCAAAGAAGGGTTTGATTTCTCCATCTTGTGAGGCAGTTTCCAAACTTCTCACAGACGTTGTACCTACCGCAATAACACGACCACCTTTTGCTTTTGTTTTTTTAACTTGTTCGCAAACCGTTTCTGGCACTTCAATATATTCCGCATGCATGTCATGCTCTAAAATATTATCGACACGAACTGGCTGGAATGTTCCTGCACCTACATGCAAAGTTAAAAATGCTGTATCAATGCCTTTTGCTTTAATTGCATCAATCAAATCCTTTGTAAAATGCAAGCCTGCGGTTGGCGCGGCGACGGAGCCTTTTTCTTTAGCGTAAACCGTTTGATAGCGCTCTTTATCTTCTAGCTCATCCTCTCGCTTTATATATGGCGGCAAAGGCATGTGTCCGATATTTTCTAAAACGCTTAGAACCGATGTTTTTGAATGGAATTTAAGCTCAAATAAAGCTTCTTTTCTCGATAAAACTTCAATTTTGACTTCACCTAACAAAATAATCGCGCCTGGTTTTAAAGATTTATTTGAACGGACGTGCGCCAATGCTCTATGCTCATCAATAATGCGCTCAACTAAAATTTCAATTTTTCCACCGCTTGGTTTTTTTCCAAATACGCGTGCGGGAATAACTTTGGAATGATTGAAAACAAGCAGGTCATTGGGGTTTAAATAATCGATTAATTCATAAAAGTGTTTATGTTCAATATCGCCTGTTGATTTATTCAAAACAAGTAAACGACTATCCGCTCTTTCAGGCATAGGGTAAAGTGCGATAAGTTCTTCAGGTAAATGGTAATTAAAATCTTTTGTTTTCATTTTTATTTATTACATCCAAATTGGGTGGGAGTTTATTCATTAAGCGTAGGGTGGGTTCTTTGCGGAGCAAAAATCCCACCATCGAATGAAGCCAAGCTGGCGGGATTTTTCGCTGCGCTCAAGAACCCACCCTACTTGCCTGGCAAATAAATTGGTATGTTCTACTCCACGCTGTAAACATTACAAGCGATGCAAAGGCAATCGCCATTGGCACAAAGCTTTTTGGAAACAGAATCATAACACTAAAAAACAAGAAAGCTTCCGCCCTCTCCATCAAACCAGGACTATAATGAAAACTTTTAGCTGTTTCATTCTTAGCAAAAATCCCCACGACAAGAAAAGAAGTCACACAAATAAGCACACTTCCAAGCATTAAAATTGACCAAAGCCCCCGATGCACAGGGTCAACTAGAAAAATACCTACAATCACTGAAAACTCAACCAAGCGATCAACCATAATATCTAAAACCGCGCCTACCTCCGTCGAAGATTCAGTCACTCTTGCAAGCGTACCGTCCAAAACATCCAAATAGCCTGAAACCCAAATAATAATAACCGCGAGCACGGATAACTTGGAAACAATAAGAGCAGCCGCTAAAATACCAAGCAAACCACTGATTAAAGTGATTTGATTAGGCTTAAGGAAAGGATGATCCGCTAAAAATCGAGCAACAGGGTCGACGAACCACTGTTGTAAATTTGGACGAAAACGGGTATCTAGCATTTTCTTACTGTTCCTCTCATGGATAACTTGTTAGAATTTAGCTGAATTTATGAATTATAAACTTTAGGAAATGAAAATGATACCGTTAAATACCCTTACTGCCATTTCACCTTTAGATGGCCGTTATCGAACCAAGGTAGATAACCTAGGAGAAATTGTCAGTGAGTTTGGGCTTATTCGCTATCGGCTCTTTGTCGAAATTTGCTGGCTAATGTTTCTTGCTAACGCTGAAGAACTTCCTGAGGTAAAAGCCTTCTCAAAAGAAGCAACTGCTTTTTTAACTAACCTTTTCGAAAACTTTACTGAAGAAGATGCTGCACATATCAAAGCCATTGAAAATAAAATTAATCACGACGTTAAAGCAGTTGAATATTTCTTAAAAGAAAAATTAACCGAACACGAAGATTTAAATGATCATGTTGAATGGGTACATTTTGCTTGCACCTCCGAAGACATTAATAATTTGGCTTACGCCTTAATGCTGAAAGAATTATTTGAAGAGCATTGCTTTCCAACAATGCAATCACTTTGCGAAACCTTTCAATCTCTCGCAACTGAGTTTAGCGCATTCGCCATGCTTTCACACACACATGGACAAGCTGCCTCAAGCACAACACTTGGAAAAGAATTTGCTAACTTTGCTGATCGATTAAGCCAGCAGTATGAACTTTTTACTTCGCTTCCTATCGTTGGAAAATTTAATGGCGCTGTTGGTAATTTTAATGCACATACTATTGCATTTCCTAATGCTGACTGGCCGACGCTTTCAGCTAAGTTTGTAGAGTCACTTGGCTTAGAAAACAATGCTTATACAACACAGATTGAACCGCATGATTATATTGCGAATCTTTCAAATACTTTATCGCTTTTTAACACAATTTTACTCGATGCATGCCGCGATATCTGGGGGTATATTTCACTAGGTTATTTGCAACAAAAAACCAATAACGAAGAAGTAGGTTCTTCGACGATGCCACACAAAGTTAACCCTATTGATTTTGAAAATGCGGAAGGGAACCTTGGTTTATCCAATGCACTGCTTAACTTCTTTGCGCAAAAACTCCCTATTTCAAGGTGGCAACGTGACTTAAGTGATTCCACTGTTTTAAGGAATTTAGGAAGCGCTTTTGCTTATGCCCTGATCGCCTATCAATCAGCGCTTAAAGGAATAAGTAAATTAGCGGCTAATCAAGAAATACTTAAACTCGCCCTTGAGAATCATTGGGAAATTCTTGCTGAAGCCATCCAAACCGTTATGCGTAAACATGGCCTAGAGAATCCTTATGAACAACTTAAAGACTTAACTCGAGGCAAAGAATTAACACAGGAAAACTTGCATGAATTCATAGATGGCCTAAGCTTACCTAAGAAAACTAAAGAGTTGTTAAAGCAGTTAAGACCTGAGACTTATATAGGATTTGCTGAAGAACTTGCTAAGCAAGTTTAAAGCCATAAGGAATTTGAATGAACATTTGGCCATTTTCAAAATTAAGAAATAAATTAACCAACTGGCTCATCAAAGATATTTCAGTTTCTGAATTACCCGCATGCGACATGAATCGCATCATGTATGAAATAAGGCCTTGTGACATTATCTTGGTCGAAGGCAGAAGTCGTGTCAGCGAAGTTATCAAACTCACTACAAGAAGTAGCTGGTCACACGCAGCCATTTATATTGGCTGCTTAAGCGATATAAAAAGTAAAAAATTACGTATTTTAATTGAACGTGAATTCCATGGTGACCACAGAGAACCTTTACTTGTTGAAGGTTTGCTTGGCAAGGGCATTATTGTAACACCATTAGCCGACTATAAAATGGATCACTTAAGAATCTGCCGTCCTATCAGCATTTCTCAACATGACATGCAAAAAGTCATTACTTATTGCATTGAACGCTTAGGTGCGCCTTATGATGTTCGTCACATTTTTGATTTATTACGATTAATGTTTCCCGTCTTCTTTTTACCAAGACAGATGCTCACAAGCTTATACAAACCTCTAATTGATCGCACCAACAAAAAACAAATTTGCTCTTCTTTACTTGCAGAAGCTTTCGCTTCAGTTAAATTCCCTATTCTTCCCACCATTAAACGAAGCGAAGAAGGCAAAATAGAATTCATTCATCGCAACCCTAATTTATTTGTACCCAAGGATTTTGACTTATCACCTTATTTTGAAATCATCAAATACCCTTTGTTTGGCTTGGATAATTCCTCTACCGTTTATCGAAATCTTCCTTGGCAAGAAGGCGTGGTAAGCAATGATGGTGCCGGCTATTCTCCCGCAACAGAAAAAGATGCGGAAGAAAAAAGAATTGAAGAAGAAAATAACGCAAAAGAAGAGGCGAACAAAAAAGAAAATGATGAAAAAAAACCTGAAAATTAAGATTTTTTTCGAAGCAATGTTAACCCACCTCCAACTGTCAACACTGAAAAATCCAAGCTATCATCTTGGCTGATAAATTTATTCAATTCTCGAACTGTCGCGACCATACTTGAGCCATCATCCTTTGCGACTGAACGTCCAAACCATAAGGTATTATCAAAAGCAGCAACACCATTAGCTGAAAGCAATTGCAAAGTTAATTTTAAATACTCAAGATAATTACCTTTATCCGCATCAACAAAAATAAAATCGAATTCTTTTTTTTCTTCAATATACTTTTTTGTAATATCAATCGCATCACCCAACCTAAATTGAATACGATCGGTAACACCCGCTGCTTCCCAATATTTTCTTGCAAGCGGCAAATGAGCATCATTAATATCAATAGTGATTAACTTACCATCCGAAGGTAATGCTTCTGCCATCCACAAAGCAGAATAACCCGCATAAAGCCCGAGCTCTAAAATATTTTTTGCGCCAATGGCTTTAATAAAGAAAGATAAAAACTGGCCTTGCTCAGGTGAAATAGCAATATTACCTCTAGCCATTGTCAGCATCTCATCCCGAATCGCTTTTAATTCAGAAGATTCACGTGCCGCTATTGTCTGAAAATAAGCATAGTCCTCTTCATCCATTTCAAATGTTTTATGCGCCATAAAATATCTAACCCAATAAAAAGTAAACTATAGTTTACTGTAAAATATGAATATTACAACTTAGTAAAGTATATTTTACTTTGTAAAATAAGTTTTTTTATAAACGCGTAGCACCCGGGACTATCCGATGGTGGCATTTTTTGCTTCGCAAAAGAAGCCACCCTACTAGAGCAATCTCAATTCAAAACAAAACCTTTCCGCGTAGGGTGGGCTCGCGAGCGCAGCGAGTTATCCCACCATCCGGACCATCCGAGTGGTGGCATTTTTTGCTTTGCAAAAGAAGCCACCCTACTAGAGCAATCTCAATTCAAAACAAAACCTTTCCGCGTAGGGTGGGCTCGCGAGCGCAGCGAGTTATCCCACCATCCGGACCATCCGAGTGGTGGCATTTTTTGCTTCGCAAAAGAAGCCACCCTACTAGAGTAATCTCAATTCAAAATAAAACCTTTTTGTGTAGGGTGGGTTCGCGAGCGCAGCGAGTTATCCCACCATCCGGACCATCCGAGTGGTGGCATTTTTTGCTTCGCAAAAGAAGTTAGTCTACTCTTCAGCGACCCATTGGCCGCGGGTTTCTTTGATAAAGAAAGCTAAAACGATGGCAATCACAAAAGTTACAGGAAACATAAGCATGGCTAGTTGATAATCATGCGCTGTGTAAACTCTTAAACCATGGGACATGGCGCCATTCCAAGACCTATCTAAAATAAAACCATAAACAAATTGAAACAAACCTGCAGACATAATAATTGTGCAAGCGAGCCCTTCTGCTGTGTTCGTAATGGCTCGAGGATTACTTTCAACCACTAATGGATAGGCTAGCACTTGTGTACTTGCCGCAAATGCCATCAAGAAAAATAGCACCATAAGCTCACCCAAACTAAGATGTGGAATATACATAATCAAAAGAATAAAAAACAAAGTGATAAAGCCGCCAATAATCATGGGCAGTTTTCTAAAACCAATAGTATCGGACACCCATCCTAAAACCGGGGAACCAAAAATGGTGCCTAAAAAAATCATCGAGGTTACATAAGATGTTTGTATATGCGTTAAATGACGAACATGCATTAAGTACAAGCTCCCCCAAGATGCGCCGAGTATCACAATAGGAAAACTCAAAAAATTAGTATAAAAACCTGCGAGCCAGTTTTGCTTATTCTTGGCGGCTAAAATAATACTTTTCGCAAGACCCAGTGTTTTTAATTGCGCTTTTTCTGCAGCGCGAATCACTTCAGCGCCACGAGGAAAGTCTTTAACATTCATAAAAATAATAATCGTCACAAACACGCCAATCGTCGCATTAATCATCACAGCGTGACGCCAGCCAAATGCATGCGTTAAATACGTTAAAGGTGTTTGAGCAAGCATACCTCCTGCCATCGCCATTGTTAAAACCAAGCCGATCACCAAAGCAATTCTTCGCGGCGGAAACCAGCGAGACGCCAAACGAACGGAGGTAAGCATGCATGAAGTGCTTGCAACACCGGTAATAAAACGGAAAACTTCGGCTTGCCAAAGCGCTGTTGACATTGCGAAAAGATACGTGCCAATCACACAGATCGAAACAGCCGTTAATAAAACTTTACGCGTAGAAAAACGATCAAGCACAATGCCTGCAACAAAAAGAAAAAGCACATTACCATAAAAGTACATGGCGGAGAGATTACCGAGTTGTGTTGCTGTAACTTTAAAGGCGAGAATTAAGCTTGGATTGATAGCATTGAACATATTCATTTGAATAAATTCAAAAAAGAAAAAAAGTGCAGCGGATAAAACAACAACCCATGGCTGAAGAGGATAATCGAGCTGAATATTCGCTTGGTCAGTGCCTGAGGGTGCACCCATTAATGCCATATAAGTCTCCTATTGTTTTTGTAACCCTGTCATTCCTGCGGAAGCAGAAATCCATTCCCTATCGAAAAGATCCCTGCTTCCGCAGGAGTAACGTTTATAATCAGGCAGCCTTATTAGACTGGCGTTTAACCGTCGATCTTGCATACGTCTCTTTTGCTAGCAATACCATCACCAGCCCAACAATACCTGTAATCGGTAAAACCCAAAACGCTGTGCGAAAATCAGTTAAACTGTATTGAGGAACATGATTAATCATTTTTCCATTCCAGCCCAAATCCAACATCCAACCAAAGAGTGGTTGAAATAATGCAGGTGCGCCCATAATCAAAACCGAAGCCCATCCTAATGCAGAACCTGAAAGCTCATGTTTGTTGCTTTCAGAAATCGCAGGATAACTAATAACCTGAGAGCTTGTTAAAAACCCTAACAAAAAGAACAAGACCATTAACTCTTTAATAGACAAATTTGGCAAGTACATAATCGCAATCAATAAACCAATAGAAAGCACGGCAAAAAGAATCATTGGCGCTTTACGTAAGCCCATTTTATCTGAGATATAACCAATTAAAGGCGATCCCACCATCGTGCCAAAGAAAATCATAGAGGTGACAAAGGATGCATCTGTGGCTGATAGCCCGTGAACCTGCACTAAATAAAGGCTTCCGTAAATGGCGCCAAGCACCATCACCGATAAATTCAACATAGAAGTATATAAACCATAGAACCAATTTTGAATGTTTTTCAAGGTGGTTTTAATAGCTGGTAAAAATTTCACACTTTTAGCTTTTTCAAAAATAATGCCACGAAAATTTTCAGGACAATCTTGAACATTTAAATAAATAAGCCCAATAAATAACACACCAAGAAAAGCATCAACTCTTAAAGCATCTCTCCAACCAAAGTGTTCAACTAAAATAGTCATAGGTGCCTGACCAAAAGCGCCCCCTAAAAAAGCAACTGTCACTACAACACCCGTGACCAATGCCCAACGTCTAGCGGGGAACCAGCGAGAGCATAAACGCAAACAACATAAGAACGGGAAGGAACCACCAACACCCGTCAAGAAGCGCGCAAAGGCCGCCATGTAGATATTGGTAGATAGTGAAAAAACCAAGGTGCCGCCAACACACAAAAACATCGCCACAATAATAATTTTTCTTGTCGAGAATCGATCAAGTAAAATACCGGCGGGGAACATAAAGATAATATTTGCTAGAAAGTAAGCGGAGGAAATCATCCCAACACTGGTGGCCGTGATATGAAACTCTCTCATCAAGCTCGGATTGATGGCGTTAAACATCATCATTTGAACAAACTCAAAAAAGAAAAACAAAGAAGCCGTCACACAAACCACCCAGGCTTTCACCGTCGAACGATCTGGTAACACTAAAGAGTGGTCGAATGTCTCACCGTCTGGCATATTTTTCCCCTTTTTATAAAATAATTGTTGACAACATGCTGAGCCTACAGTATTCTGAAACTTCCCCTTGTTAAAAAATCCTTATTTTTCATCTACTTAGGCACAAACTTTTCTAGTCTATCGCTTTGGATGGCTTTCTGCAATCATTTTTTACGAATTTTTTTGAGAAATCTTCAGGTCTATGTAGGGTGGGTTCGCGAGCGCAGCGAGTTATCCCGCCATCCGGACCCATCCGAGTGGTGGCATTTTTTGCTGCGCAAAAGAAGCCACCCTACTAGAGTAATCTCAATTCAAAATAAAACCTTTCTGCGTAGGGTGGGTTCGCGAGCGTAGCGAGTTATCCCACCATCCGGACCATCCGAGTGGTGGCATTTTTTGCTGCGCAAAAGAAGCCACCCTACTAGAGTAATCTTAATTCAAAATAAAACCTTTCTGTGTAAGGTGGGTTCGCGAGCGCAGCGAGCTATCCCACCATCCGGACCCATCCGAGTGGTGGCATTTTTTGCTGCGCAAAAGAAGCCACCCTACTAGAGTAATCTCAATTCAAAATAAAACCTTTCTGCGTAGGGTGGGTTCGCGAGCGTAGCGAGTTATCCCACCATCCGGACCATCCGAGTGGTGGCATTTTTTGCTGCGCAAAAGAAGCCACCCTACTTAATCAATCAAAACGGCTGAGGGTAGGATCGTCTCACCTCAATTTCAGCGTCAAGATAACGATAAAAACAACAAGCAGCATTTTTTAATACCCCCGTACTCACTTTAGCCCCTGATTTTATTTCCACCCAAAGCGCAAGCTTCTCAACTTCAGATAGAGCCTCTTTAATATTCTCATGCTTCCTAGCCTTCACAGCATTAATAGCACCAACCAAATTAGCGACCCTAACCCTATCATTAGCGCACTTCTTATTATGAAGCTTTCGCGCAAGCTTCTCTTCAGTACACTTCCAAAAATCGCACATGCCATTCAAAAAAGCGTAAACAGAAACTTCTTCATGTGCAATATTGGCTTCATCATTCACAACCGACATAAAACTTGCGTCTTCTGGAGGAAGCGATTTGACTTCAATTAATCCCCTAGCCTTACCAGAATCATTAATCACAATAGAGGAAGACTTGCGAGCTTTGATAGATTTAGCAAAAGGTATTGATGCGTAGGTATCTTTAAAAACCGATGCTAAAACACCAACGCAAGAATGTTCTGACCCCCTTCGCACACCTAAAGAAAACTTATTTTTCAAATAACCAAACAAACCAGGCGAATGCAACTTTAAAACAGTATCTTCAACTGCTTTGTGCGCAATATAATAACCCATCTTGGGGTCGATATTTTCGGTATGTTCAAGTGTCGCAATAACTTTATCAAGATTTTTTAAGCTTTTTATTTCGGATGGATAAGCCGCCCACAGAGCTTGATCAACACTATCTCTTAGAAGCTTTCGCCCTAAGAAATGATCAAGGACTTTCCTAAGCTTACCTATAGAAAAGAGAAACAGTCGATGATCAAAAGCTTCTGACGACTGATATCGAACATCATGAACAACACTTTGCATTAAGTTTAAAAGCTCAATACGGTTTAATATCTTTGACGGCAATAACTTTCCAGCGTCACTTTTTTGCAAATCCGAGAGTGATCGATTAACTGCTCCTATTGGCCTACGCAGACTTGACTTAAGCTTCTTATCTTTTTTAAGATCAAGTGACGCAATGACTCTTGCCGGTATATTGTGGAGCCCTCTCAAATCTATAAACCCCAGATCTTTACTAGCACTGCCTATAGAATGGTAAACAGTGCCGAACTTAACTAAAAAACGTTTGTCATTTCTAGACAAGCCCTTTGCTTTCCTAAGGCATTGATAATTACTCCAAACAAGAGCTAGCTGCTCAGCGCCTAAACCTTTTTCACTTTCAAAATCTTTTTTTAATTGCGAGAGATCAATCTCTAGACGCCCTATTTTATAAGGGTAAGTACCATACGCTTTGATAAAATATTTTAATTTAGAGCGCAAACTTTTATATTTACCACACTCTAAATCACCCTCTACAGAGAATACTTCAGGCTCGAACTTAACAACACGTTTAACCCACTTTTCACCGACTTTTTCAGCATCACAACACTGCTCAAATTTATCATGCTTCATAGCACCCACTTGATAAAAGCCCCAACGCTTTCTAATACAGAGGTTTTTATCTATACCCGGCGCATCAATTCTATAAATATCCTGTTTTTTCATGTGGCCCTTCCTTGTCAGGCGTCACCAAGATTCATGAGAGAGGGCGCTCATTAGGTTTCAGCCATTTATTGTTTCACAAAAGTTTATTTCAATGTGCTTAGTAGACGGACAGGATTTCGAGCATTGCTAAGTATTGTACAAGATTGGGATTTGTCAAATAAATAGCTGAAATTATAGGCCGCCTGGTAAAGCCACCCTACCCAAGGACATTCCAGCATTAACCTCATGTTGAGAAACAAAAAAAGAAAGGGACTGTAAAAAAATACTTCCATGTTTTTTATACTTAAGTGACCCAACTAAATTATCAGTCGAATAGTGAGACTTAACAAGCTCTATACAACTCACTTTACTTTGAATAGGTGTTTTAAATTTTGGTTTAGTTGTCTCTGGGTTAAATCGTGAAGCTTCTAGCAATCGAGTAATCTCCCCAAGCGAGTAAAGATCACTTGCATCAAATTCAGGCTGAGCAGCCTCCTCCAAAGGAGTGTAAGCTGTGCTTGGGCTATTATCCCTTATTAATTCAAGCTGTGCTTCCAAATGCTTCATATAGAGAATAACGTTTGTTAAAAACAAATAGACTTCAGCTGTATCTTCCTCAATCAAGTTGCTTAGTAATGACATTTTTAGAGCATCAACTGAGGGTTTTGCTGCTCTATCTTTATATAAACCACCATCAATAAAATTAGCATATCTTTTTCTCTCTGATCGCATAATCTCTTTTTGCAGACCTGAAGCAGGCATGCCTCGCAACGCCTCTTCTAAAAAAGCAGCCGGACGACTTCCCGTCTTTGACCTATGCTTACCAGGCATTTCAACAGCGCCATCAAAGGTCTGATTACGCATTTGGCGTATAGCTCTCTCAACAGCCGTTAAATACAGATTTAGAAAAACTTTTTCTTGAGCATTAATGTACTCAGAATCAGCATCCTCAACAAAAAATTCCGGCCTTTTTTCATTAATTAAATTTAAAGTATGTCGCAAAGTTTCAAGCGACTTTTGTTCAATCGTATTTGGCTTATTTGACTCACGATCAGATTCATCTACCAAATTTTCATCTTGAATCCTCTCGCCCAAACCTCGAGAAAGCGCCATTGCTACTTTTTGAAAAATCGCATTAGCTGTTTCTTTTTTTATTTCAATTTGTGAAAATCGATCTGTTTCATTTGCTAAAACCTCTTTTCTTAAATTCAATAAATCTAAATAGCTAAGACTTGATTGCCCTTCATCAAGTTTGTGAGAATAAAAAGCCCTCTCCTTAACACCAACAAGAGAGATTGCTTCAATAATTTTATCCGGCACTTCAAGGACATCCGAGCAATGGATCAGCGCTTGCGCTTGCCCAAAGGTAACAAGAGAATATTCAGTCTTGAACTTTGTGTACCAAGGCTCGCGACCTATGAAGCTTCCCTCAAGCGTTTCATCAGTTAAGACTAAAGCCAAAGCTTGCGTTAACTTTTCTTCACGTCCATCTAGCCGCGCCTCTATCGAAGTTAAACATCGACTTTCTAAATCACTAACATCCCAAACACCAATGCTGTTCGTCGAAAGAAGAAAAAGGTCGCCTTTTGTAATAGAATATAACCTAGCAGATTTCTCCGGCTTGGTATCTTGGTGGCGAAGAGGGCTAATTGATTGTGCTCTCGCAGGTTCTTCATAGAGCCCTTCGACATCTCCAGAATTATTTAATTTTTGATAGTAGATTTTTCGGTCTTCTTTAATTTGCCGAAACACTCCATGAACCATAACCACTCTCCTTTTTTAAAAAACTTTATTACTCAAGTAGATTCATGATTTAAACTTAAGTTAAAAAAACCGGCGCGAGGCCGGTTTTTGTTTATTGCTAATATCTTTGAAACAAGATTCTAGGGGTTAGGCAAGTCAAGATTACTTAAAGGTGTTGGATCTGGAGCTTTATGCTCTTTGAAAAAATCGACTCGTTTACTAAAATAACTACCATGCTTCGGCATCTCCCAGGCTCCGCCACCTATAACAGAAGCATCTCTAGCATCATTATCGACATAACCATCACGCGCCATAAGACCTCTCACCACCTGCGTAACCTTTGCTGACGTATCAAGACCATTTCCAGCAAAGGCCTTGGTTTCTCGAGCTGTTTCAAGCTCTGACAGAATACGTCTAGCAGATGGAGCATCAGCTTCCTCAGGTTTAGCGTTAACTTTAGGGCGAAAACCTTCACCTTCTTGTGAATGTAGTAATCTTTTCTCGAGTGTTTTTACCATTGTATCAAAGAAATTGATAGCACTTGTTAACGCTAAAGAAGCATCCGCAGTATCAAGATCAACTACTTGATCAACCCTAGCTATACTAAGTGCCTCAACTGAATCCTTAGTATCTCTTTTGACATAGAAGCCAGCAGTGGCACCCACACCAGCCTGAATAGCATAAAATTTTGGATGATCAGACATTCTACGGTTATACGCCTGAGAAATAGGCCCGCATTCTATAGCTTCCTCTAAAAGCTTTGCAGGAACACTTCCTGTTTGACTCTGTAGCTTACCTCTTTTTTCAACAGGGCCAGCAAGCGTTTGATCACGCATTACACCTGCAGCTTGTTCAACAGCTATTAAATATAAATTAAGAAAGCTTTTCTCGTCAGCATCAAGATTCAGAGCTTGGTCAGCACCACCAAGACTATCAGGCCTTACATTATTAATAAGAATCAAAGCGGCTTTTAATTGTTTTAAAGTTCGTTTTTCAAGTCTATTAGGTTTTACTAATTTGGCCTTTAAGGAATTCGATGTTCCAGGTTTTTGGACATCCTTACCTAAACCGCGCTCAATCGCAATTGAAACTCTTTGAATAAGGGCATTAGCTTGTGCTCGAGTAAAAACTAAGTCTTCAGCAGCATGTCGAAAACGTTCCGGCTCTTCAGTTATAGCAGCTTGCCTCAGAGTTAACAGCTCTAAATACGTCACGTCTGAGGATTTTTTATCAACTTTTCGACCAAACACTTTTTTAGCTGCTTCTTTGATAGCTGGATTAGTAAGATCAATGGCAGTAATAATAGCACCAGGCGCTCTAAAGATATCTGCATAGTGGATATACCTTTTATCTTCACCAACTTGAACCGCTAAATAATCTTTTCTGAATGTTTTTAACCATTTTTCTTTGTGAACAATGTTATGATCACCGTGAATGTCAAATAAAAGTGCGGCCTCATCTTGAGTTAAATTCTCTCCTGTTCCAGCCAGCTTATCATCTAAGGTACTTAATTTTCTGGTATCAAGAACCGCATTGTCTACCATTGCATACTCTGCTGTCGCTACTTCAGTTGCTGCTAAACTCTCAGCAAAAACATAATAATCTTCACTGCTGATTTTTTTGACCCTAGTCTCATTTTCAGCATTTCCACTTAGGGCGGCGGCGGCTTCTAATTCATCACTTCCATCTTTCTTTTTAAATACCCCCTCTACTTTCATATTATTATTTAACTTTAAATAATACTCTGCATCCCCATCAGTAGTGTCTGTTACCTTTCTAAATATTCCTGTAGCCATAAGACTTCTCCTTGGTTATTAAAGTTTATATAAGCCTTTACCATTATTATTAATAGTAAAGTTGAAACAACGCATCGAGTATATGAGATAAGTCTTAATGCTCCAAGGGTTTCTTGCATAGTTAAGTGAGGTTTTTTTGTAAGATATTGATTATGAAACTCTATTAAAATTGAGGGTTGTGTTTTGGTCGGAATTTTATCGGGTTAATTGTTGGCGGAATTTTTATGCGTTTGAAAAATCTCATCAACGTTCATTATCCGATGGTGGCTTTTTTTTGCTTCGCAAAAAGAAGCCACCCTACCATTCGGAGAGGTTTGAATTTTAAATTGGGGTAAGCCCATTTTTGTAGGGCGGGTTCTTTGCGAAGCAAAAACCCCACCCTACGACTATTATTTATTTTTGCTCTTTATGCATCACGTGTGCCAAATCATCCGAATCAAAATCATCAACATTAATGACTTCTTTTCTTAAAACTTCAGAAGCTTCCCATGCTTTAAATTCTGTTTGCGTGATAAGATTTCTCTTGAGCGCTGATGCCATATATTCATCATTGTTATGACCCTCAAGCTCACCTGCCTTAACGGCTTTGCGTACTTTTCTTATTGTGGGCTCAACCGCAATACAGGCATCTAATGTTTTTAATAGAAGCGCAGAAGCATTATTACCTTTATCCCCAAGGTAAAGACCATCGATTAAGCGATCTCTTACTTTCGTTGGGTTCATCACAATCTCTGCCAATTTCTCATCAAGCTTATCATTAGGTTTCTTAAAATGCTGCCCCCAAGGAAAAATAAGCGCGCGTAAAATATTTGCAACAATACGATTAGGGAAGTTAACTAACAGCTCATTAAACGATTCTTGAATTTTATAAAGCAAATCTTCAAGCGCCCATTCAACTAATATTTCTTCATCTTTTGGACTACCATCATCTCTAAAGATTTTCAAAACACCTGAAGCAATATAAAGATAACTCAAAATATCCCCTAAACGCGCTGACAATCTTTCTTTACGTTTTAACGACCCACCTAACACGGCCATTGCAGAATCAGAAAATAAAGCAAAAGAAGCACTGAATCTTGAAAGCTGCTGGTAATAATGCTTAAAGTGTCCGCTTGGCACTTTTGCAAAACGTCCACCAGATACCGCTAAAAACAAAGATCTAAAAATGTTACTTAACGAAAAACCAAGATGACCAAATAGCGCTTCATCAAATTCTTTTAATGCTTGTTTATGATCGTCCATATTAGCAGCCATCATTTCTTTTAAGACATAAGGATGGCAACGAATCGCACCTTGCCCATAAATAATCATATTACGCGTTAAAATATTGGCGCCTTCAACGGTAATACCAATAGGCGAACCTTCATACCCTCTTCCAAGGTAATTATTTGGCCCTAAACAAATACCTTTTCCACCGTGGATATCCATTGCATGGCCTGCGGCTTCACGGCCACCCTCAGTACAATGGTATTTAACGATCCCTGAAAGCACAGAAGGTCTCTCACCCAGATCAATCCCGCCTAACGTTAAGCGCAAAATAGAACTTATTTGAAACGTTCGCCCCACAATCAGTGCAAGCACTTCTTGTATGCCTTCAAAATTACCAATTGCTGTGCCAAACTGTCTACGAATACGTGCATACGCGCCACTTGATAATGTCGCAAGTTTTGCGCCGCCCACACCCGATGAAGGCAATGAAACAGATCGTCCTGCAGACAAACATTCAACCAGCATGCGCCAACCTTGCCCTGCCATTTCAACGCCACCAATAATCCAATCAAGCGGAATAAAAACATCTTTACCTTGTGTTGGACCATTTTGGAAAACGGCATTCAATGGGAAGTGCCTACGGCCAGCAACCACGCCTGGATGACTCATAGGAATTAATGCGCAAGTAATACCGATATCTTTTATATCACCAATCAAATGATCTGGATCAAAAAGCTTAAATGCTAAACCCAAAACGGTTGCAACAGGCGCTAATGTAATATAACGCTTATTCCAGTTAAGACGAATGCCTTTAACTTTTTTACCTTCAAATTCACCTTCACAAACAATACCATAATCCGGCATAGCACTTGCATCAGAACCCGCATCTGGACTTGTTAATGCAAAACATGGAATATCTTCACCTTTTGCTAAGCGAGGCAAGTAATAATCCTTTTGTTCTTTGGTTCCATAATGTAAAAGCAATTCGCCTGGGCCTAAAGAGTTAGGCACAGCAATGGTTGAGCCCACGGTAATACTTTTAGCAAATGCTCTTGTGAGAATTTTTGAATGCGCCAAAGCTGAAAATTCTTTACCGCCATATTGTTTAGGAATAATTAACGAGAAAAAACCATGCTCCTTTAAAAACGCCCAAAGCTCAGGTGGCATATCTCCGCGATTATGGGTGATATCCCAATCATCGATCATGCTACACATTTCTTCAACAGGGCCATCTAAAAAGTCTTGCTCCTCTTTGGAAATTTTAGGTAATTTATAATTTAAAAGCGTAGACCAACGGGGCTTACCGCTAAACAATTCACCACCCCACCAAACTGTTCCTGCTTGCAAGGCTTCACTTTCTGTTCGTGACATTTCCGGCATGACTTTTTTGTACATCTTCAAAACATGGATTGTCACAAATCGTTTACGCATCCATTTACAATTAAAGCAAAGCAGCGCCACCCAAAACGCATCAAGAATAATTTTACCAACCCAATCACCTTGCATCGAAAAGTTAATAATTAAAATAACCAAACCTGTTGCAATGGTAAAAACGGCAAGTGATGATCGTTGAAATAGCAGAATTAAAATAACTGCTAGTAAAATAATCAGGCCCAAACAAAACATACTCTTCTACTCCTCTCGTCTTCTATAGTTTTTCTCATAAGCTAATACAGAAACAGCTAAATAAATCATAAGCACAATAATACTTATAAATACGGTAAATCCTGACAACAATTTAAAAAGATAAAACAAAGCAAACACAGTTAAAGCTGGTACAGATGCGGCATAAGCTTGCATGAGCGATGCATAATAAGGCACTTGATAGCGAACTGCTGCCGCAATCATTCGTGTAAATGCGCTGAAGATAACGCCTAGCACAAGATAAAAAATAAAAAAGGCGACAAAGCTCATCACATAAAGAAAAACGCCTGCCCCAACAAGTACACGTTTAACACCTTTATGTAAGTAGGCTTTATAGGTTGCATGCGTATAAACTACTGGGCCTTTTGGGTAATGGTAAATCGCGGGCTTTCCTTGAGAACCTTTAGCCGTAATATGATTTTTCCCAATCCAAATAAAAGCAGGATCTTTTGCAAAATCGACATGATCAGAAACCGTGTTAATTAATGCGAGCTTCATATCGGTACCAGGAAAAATAATATACTTTGGTTTTTTATCTTGGACACTAGCTTGATGGTTTTTAATGGTAACTGTTGGAATAGAAGCTGCTAGTTGATCAGACGTTGAGAGCAAATAATGATTAAGGTTAATCATAAAACGGATATTCAATGGAATCATAATAAAAAAAGTAAACACTAAAATAAAAAGAAAAATACGCTTGCGCCAATGCTTAGCAATTTCATCATAAAATTTTAACGAATAGAAAGTTAAAAAAACTGCAGCAAACGGGTTTCTTAGCTTCATTTTCTTTGATTTTTTTTTAAACATATAGTGGGGATTCCTAGCTACATTTCTATAGCGCTATTTAACTGAATTGATTCTATTTATAGATCAATCTGATGATTTTCACATTATTCAATAGGAATAAAAACTATACGAATGATTTTACCCTAGAAAAGCCAAGAGAATCAAATAGTTATTAAGAAACCTCATAGGATGGGCTCGCGAATGTTGCTAAGTTATCCTGCATTCTTTCTTCATCCGATGGTGGGATTTTTTGCTCCGCAAAAGAACCCACCCCACCCTACAAGTTAAAAACCAATAATGCGCTTGCCAGTCACTTTATCAAAGAAATGTAAATTCGCAGGCCTTACCGAAAGCGTCAGCACTTCACCCACATGCGTTCGAATATGCCCTGAAAGCTTGACAACTAAAGGACGTTTACTTCCATCTAAATGGCCGTAGGCGATCGTATCACTTCCAAGTGCTTCAACTAAATCAACACGCATTTGGAATTGATGTGAATCTTCTGCATCTGCTATTCTAAGAGCTTCAGGACGAATACCCATGACAAGTTGTCGGTGTTCATATTGTTCTAACAATTCACTTGATAAGGGTAAAATTTTCTTATCATCAATTTCAATACCTGATTTGTCATCAGAAATTTTTACCTCCATGAAATTCATTTCGGGTGAGCCAATGAAACTGGCGACAAATTGCGATGCGGGTTTATGATAAATTTCAAGAGGCTTTCCAATTTGTTCAACATAACCTTTATTCATCACAACTAAAGTATCTGCAAGCGTCATGGCTTCAACTTGATCGTGCGTTACATAAATACTTGTAATGCCGAGCTCACGTTGTAATTTGTAAATTTCTAAACGCATTTCTACACGAAGTTTTGCATCTAAGTTAGAAAGCGGCTCATCGAATAAAAACAAGGCAGGCTCTCGCACCATTGCGCGGCCCATAGCAACACGCTGCCTTTGACCACCCGACAAATCTTTTGGGCGTCGTTTTAATAGTTCCTGTAATTGCAAGATTTCAGCCACTTTTAATACACGTTCATCAATGTCTGTTTTCTTCAATTTCCGCATTTTTAAACCATAGGCCATGTTGTCATAGACACTCATATGCGGATAAAGCGCATAATTTTGAAAGACCATCGCAATATCACGTTTTTTAGGTGGTAGCTTATTAACAATCTCACCATTCATTAAAATTTCACCTGTGGTCAAATCTTCAAGACCTGCAATCATTCGCAGCATCGTTGATTTACCACAACCAGAAGGACCAACAATCACAACAAATTCGCCTTGTTCAATTTGCAAATTCACACCATGAATAATTTCAGTCGTTTCATATGCTTTTTTAACATCTTTAAATTCAATCATTTTTCTGAGTCCACCAAACCTTTAACAAACCATCGCTGCATGACTATAATAATAATCACTGGAACCACTAACGCCAAAACCGCAATCGCCATAATCAAATTCCACTGCGGAATTTGATCAGCTGCCGTTGCTAATTTTTGCATACCAACAACAATCGTATTCATTTTATCAGAGGTTGTCACAACAAGCGGCCATAAGTATTGATTCCAACCATAAATAAACATAATAATGAAAAGTGCTGCAATATTTGTTTTTGAAAGCGGCAAAACAACATCCCAAAAAAACCGTATAGGTCCAGCGCCATCCATACGTGCTGCATCACAAAGCTCATCTGGAATCGTTAGGAAAAACTGCCTAAATAAAAATGTTGCTGTTGCTGACGCAATTAAGGGTAAGCTTAAACCTGTATAGGTATTTAATAAGTCTAAATTCGCTGCAATTTGAAAAGTCGGAACAATGCGCACTTGAACCGGCAACATAAGCGTTGCAAAAATCAACCAAAAGCATAAGCGTCTAAAGGGAAATCTAAAATAGACAATCGCATAGGCAGAAATAATTGAAACTAATATTTTTCCTATTGAAATAAATAAAGCCATAATCAAGCTATTAAACAGCATACGATCAACGGGTTGCACACCAATTTTAGGTGCGCCATGGATTAATACTTCATAATAATTATGGAAAAACATCTTGCCCGGCAGCATAGGAATGGGCGCTGTCAATAAATCTTTCACCGAGTGGGTTGAGGCAATAAAAGCAAAGTAAATAGGAAGCACTAAAATAATGATACCCACTATTAAAAAAAGATGCGTTAATACGCGTAAGAGGGGATGCTTTTCAACCATCATTAGTAATGCACCCTCTTTTCAATAAATCGGAATTGGATCACTGTTAAAACAGCAATAATCAACATAAGTAAAACAGATTGCGCAGCTGAACTTCCAAAATCCAAACCTAAAAATCCATCTTGATAAACTTTATAAACTAACGTTTGCGTGGCATTCGCAGGACCACCTTGTGTGACCACCTGGATAATACCAAAGGTATCAAAGAACGCATAAAGCATATTAATTACAATCAGAAAAAAAGTAATCGGTGACAACATTGGAAATGTAATTGTAAAAAATCGTCTAAAAGGTCCTGCGCCATCTAAAGAAGCTGCTTCCATCATAGATTTCGGCAGGGCTTTTATACTGGCTAGATAAAAAATAAAATTATAACTGACTTGCTGCCAGCTTGCGGTAATAATCACCAAGAACAAAGCTTGCCAAGCATGGGTGTTAAAATTCCATGTATAACCAAATTTAGCCATCCAGTAAGGAAAAATACCAATAGCAGGATCAAACAAAAAACGCATCAACATACCAGCAATTGCTGGCGCAACAGCATAAGGCCAAATTAAAAGGGTTTGATAAATCGCTTTACCTCTTGTCACTCTTTCAACAAGCACCGCATAACACAAGCCACCAAATAGCGCGAACACTGTAACTGCAATACTAAAGGTAAAAGTAATTAAAACTGAATGAAGGTAACCTCTTGTGCTAAACAATTCTATAAAGTTACGAAACCAAACGAAATGTCGATGAATACCGAAAGGATCTTCAACAAAGAACGATTGATAAAGCGCCTGCCATGCTGGCCAAAAGAAAAAAATCAAACTGACTAAAAGCTGAGGTAAAACCAACAAATAAGCAATGAGAGGTACTTTAAAATAAGATTGCTTTAGCATTTATTCTTTGCCCCCCGTCATTTCCGTAAAACGATTAAGCAAACGATCAGCACGTTTCACTGCAAATTTTAAAGCTTTTTTGGGTGACATTTGCCCAGAAAAAGCAGCTTCCAATGCTGTGTTATTGGATATACGTATTTGCAAATAATTTCCCAAACGTATTCCTTTTGAATTTTTTGTTGGTGGCTTATTGGTTAATTCTTTAATTGGAATATCTGAGCCTGGGTTCCTTTTATAATAACCCGATTTCACTGCAGCTTTGTATCCCGCTTTTGTCACAACAATATAACCTGTTTCTTTTTGCCAGAATTCTTGAACTTTATTGTTCATTAAGTAATGAATAAAAGCCGCCACGCCTTTATAAACTTGCGGACTAAAGCCACTCATTGCCCAAAGTGATGCGCCACCAATAATACTATTTTGCGGTGCACCTTTAACATCAGACCAATAAGGCATCGCCGCAACCCCAACAGGAAATTTTACTGAACCCATAATACTTCCTCTTGCACCGGATGATTGCGTCATCATCGCACAGTGGCCACTTAAAAATAACGATTGAGCATCATCCCCTCGCCCACCATATTCAAAGATACCTGATTTCCCCCACTTTGTCAGTGTTGCAACTTGCCTCAATACCAATGGATTATTAAACAATGCTTTGACATTAAAACCCTTAAAGCCATTATCCTCGGTAGCATAAGGAATATTATGCCAAGCACTAAATTCTTCTAACTGAATCCAAGAAGGCCATGTAGTTGTAAATGCGCATTGATAGCCTGCTTTCAGAATTTTCTTTCCATACGCACCAACTTCAAGCCATGTCTTCGGCGGCTTATTGGGATTCAGACCTGCTTTTTTAAAAGCTTGCTTATTGTAATACAAAACGGGCGAGGATGAATTAATAGGGAAAGACATTAAACGCCCTTTCGCATCAGAATAATAACCTGCAACAGCGGGTATAAAAAGTTTCTGACTAAACTTAGGGTAACCTGCTTTATGCATCAGTTGATACAAAGGAACAATAGCTGGCTTTGCCGCTAACATGGTGCCCGTTCCAACTTCCAAGACTTGACTTAAGGCAGGTTGTTTATGCGCGCGATACGCTGCAATTAATTCGGTTAACGTTGTATTATAATCGCCCTTGTAAACAGCTTCGATCTGATATTTATGCTGAGATGCATTAAAATCATGGACAATTTTTCCAATCGCATAACCTTGTTTTCCCGCAAGAGAATGCCAAAAAAGTATTTTGACTGGGTGATGCTGTGTGGCAGAAAACGCGCAAGCATTGATGAACAATAATAGCGCGATCGTAAGTTGTTTTCTCATTAAAATAATCCATTTTCTTACAGGCTTTAGAGTATATGAAGTCACCCTAAGATAAAAGGAAAAACCTTCACGAGTGGTTTAATAATAAACAGTACTTAAGCAAATAGATCAATGTGATCTGTAAAAATACCATCAAGGCCCCAGACAAATAATTCATTGGCTCGCTCAACAGTATTAACCGTATAAGATAGCATATCATAACCTTCGCTTTTGATTGCTTGAACTCTTTCTTGCGTTAAAATTTCTTGGTTCACATTAATAGAAATGGGTTCAATCTCTTTTGCATAACTTAACCAACCATCATTCCACTCATGCATAAGCGCAGCAATAGGATAAGCGCAGTCAATTTTTTTTAATGTCATGATTATTTTATGACTAAATGACGACAATAAAGGTTGTGCTAAAGATGATGGCCAGTACTCATCAAGTATGGCAATAACTTTTTTACAGACAATAAGCTCTTCGCCTTCTGAGGACTTAAGTTCCACATTCGCATTCAAGCTTAAGGTTTTTAAATTTTTAATCATTTCAACAAAGGTAGGAATCTTTTCTCCATCACCTGCATCAAGTTTTTGAATATCTTCCAAGGTAAAAGATTTAACTTCGCCTTTTCCATTCGTTGTTCTGTTAACTGTTTCATCATGAATAACAATAACTTCATCATCTTTGGTTAATTGAACATCGAACTCAACCCAACTTGCGCCCAACTCTTTTGCTTTTCGCATTGCACCTAATGTATTTTCAGGTGCATAAGCTGATGCGCCACGATGCGCGATGTATTTTGGAAGTTGCATTTAACCCTCTCTTTAATTAATTATTGACGGTAATTTTTTACGTATTTGTTTCATCCGATGGTGGGATTTTTGCTCCGCAAAGAGCCCACCCTACTCAAAAAAATCTTTTCCGAACATGTAGGGCGGGTTCGCGAGCGAAGCGAGTAATCCCACCATCGGAAACATCCTACATGGTGGTGTTTTTATTAATACCCCGCCTGTTGTAATTGCAATAACTTTTGTGATGCAAGTTGTGAAGCGCTGCTATTAGGATACTTCGATGTAATTTGGCCGAACCATGATTTCGCTTGAGCAAATTGATTTGTTCCATAAGCGATAATCCCCAACTGCAACATCGCATCGGGAGCTTTAGATGAATTAGCATAATTATTTACAACGATTGTAAATTGACTCACTGAATTTTTTTGATCACCGCCCATAGCATATAACTCACCTAACCAGTAATGTGCTTTTGCGGCATTCGTTCCATTGGGATATTTCTGTAAGTAATCATTCATCGCTTGTGTTGCTTGCGTATATTTTTTATTTTGAACAAGATTATAGGCTGATTGATACATGGATTGATCGCTTGCGTTATTTGAGCTGCTTGAAGTTGCATCTGTACTGGATTGATTGTTTGCGTTTGAGTGACTTGTTGATGCAGATGAACCATGTTGCATCATTTTAACCTGCAATTGAAGCTGTTGTAATTGATTCCCTTGAAGCTCCACTAACCCTTTTAATCCTACAACTTGTTGCTGAAGTTGACTGATTTGTTGCTCCATTAAAGAGGGCTGCAATGATCCTGGCTGGCTTGTTAAACTTGGCTGCTTTGCTTGACTTGCTGCACTAGTCACTTGATTAATAAGTTGCGGCGTATTTGCACCTGACAAATCGACACCGCCTATTTGTGACTGAGCCACCTGCGCTGTAGCAACAGGTGCCGTTGCTAAGTCACCTCTTCCTTGCATATTTGCTTGTGCAAAAGCAAAAGCAGGAAGTGTTAGCACTAATGCTATTAAAATTTTTTTCATTTGGTTACCTCATAAAATTTGTTAATCATCGTCCTGGTGGGATTTTTTGCTCCGCAAAAGAACCCACCCTACTCGCAAAGAAAACCCCCAACATGTAGGGTAGGTTCTTTTGCGGAGAAAAAAATCCCGCCATCGGAAGCATCCTGCCATTTTTATGCCTGCGTATAAATCAAATCCACCCGGCAATTTTCCGGATTACCTGCATTGTCTCCAAGCGGATAATCCTGCTCCTCACCATAGCTAACTGCAGTTAGTTGATTAATCCTAGCACCATGCAAGGCCAAATAATCCCTTATACTGTCAGCACGAGTCTGTCCAACGGTAATATTATACTCATGACTTCCTTTTGCATAGGTGAATCCTTGCAACTCGACTTGTGCCGATGGGTGCTTCTTCAAATAAGCCGCGTGCGCATTAAGCGCCGCATAAGTTGAGTTTGGCAATAAAGTTGACGAGCAATCAAAATAATACTGTCTTGTATTTAGCAAACCTTTATGAGGACCCATGGCAAACTTCCCTGCAATGGCTGTTGGGACTGAAGCAGTTGTCACTTGCCCTACACCTTGAATAGGTGTCATGGATTGAGTTGCACATGCAACTAGAACAAAGGGAACGATTAATAATAAACACAGTTTCTTCATCATTTTAACTCCAAGAGGGTTCAACCATGTCGCCTTTTTGTGGCGGCAATGATTCCTGTATCTCTTTATTGATTGACACAAAAGCTAATTGGCTAATACCGTTACTTAAAACAGAATAAAGCACTAAATTTCCATTCGGTGAAAAAGTGGGTGAGTTCGCCTCTTGTCCATCCGTCAAATATTGCGACTGACCAGAAGATAAATCCCTTAACACAATATCAAAATTTCCATTTTTTTTGTGAATATAAGCAATAGAATTCCCAACGGGTGAAAAAGCAGGGTCTGCATTATAAATCCCTTGATGGGTTATTTGTGTAACTTTTTTTGAGGCTACATTCAACTCATAAATCTGAGGTGTTCCACTTCGATTAGAGGTGAAAGCAATAGACTGGCCATCCGGCGACCAGGTTGGTTTTGTATCACCTGCAAACCCAGTCGTTAATTGCGTCAAACGCCCATTAGATAAATTTAATTGGTAAATATTTGCATTACCTGACTTAGAAAGAACAACCGCTAAACTTTTTCCATCCGGCGACCAAGCAGGCGCGCCATTGATACCTGAATAACTGGCAAGAAGCCTCCGGTTTCCATTCGCAAGATTATAAGTATAAATAGCAGAATAACCTGTTTGAAAAGAAACATAAGCAAGTTTTTGATGGTCAGGCGACCAGGATGGCGACATAATTGGCTGAGCTGACGACAATAAAGTCTTCGTATCGGTCCCATCAAAGTTTGTAATATTTAAAGCATATTGAATAGTATCATCTGGTTTTTTAGTCGCTAATACATAAGCGATTTTTGTTGTAAAAAACCCAGGCGAACCTGTTAATTGCTGATAAATTTGATTCGCTATTTGATGCGCTGTCATAGTTAGCTGAGATTTTTGAACCGTCAACGTTTTCGTTGCAAGCACAGGATTGTTTTGAGGGTTAAAAGCCGCATCAGAGGATGAGGTTGGTGTAATTTGCTGCTGGTTTTTAAATAAATTCAGTAAAGAATAATTTAACTGATATTGCCCGGCACCTTGTGATTGTAATTGACCTATCACTAGATTGTTTAAACCTTGTTTTCGCCAATAGCTAAAATCAACTTTTCCAACTGTATTTGGTAAATTAGCCGCACTATTGTTTGGAACATTCGCTAAACTAAATTTTCCACTTAGCGCCAAGTCATGACGAATAATTTTTGCAAGATTAACGGGCGGACTGGATTCATTTCCTTGCCATGCGAAAGGTAAAACAGCTAGCGGAATTTTAGCGTTAACGCCTTTAGTCAATTCTAAATTTAAAGCGCCGTAAGAGCCCACTGGAAAGAAAATAGCGAACGCGAGAAATACTGCCAGCATTCTTGATGGGATTTTTTGCTTCGCAAAAGAACCCACCCTACGCAAGTTCGCGAATCTAAATATTGAATATTTTAATTTAGGATAAATTAACTTGTTCATTTAAAAGACCTTCGGGTTTTACAGTAAGTTCAATTTGTTTGAATTGTTTTAATAAATCTGGGCTTGTAGGCACAGGCAAAGGTGAAGCCTTTAATACGGCTGTCACAGCAGACCTATCTAACACGGGGTCGCCACTTGACTGTATAACTTTGACATTTAACACATTACCTTTTGCATCTAAATCCACTAACAATTTACTGGATAATTGTTTATTCGCACCAGGAGGAATAATCCACTGCTTACCAATATCATTTAAGATAAGCGTTTTATATTTAGAAAGTTGATTATAAAGCTGCTGCTGTTGAAGTGTTGCTTTTTGTGCTTGTTCTTTTTTAAGTTGCGTTTTCAAGACTTTTTTCTGTTGTGCTGATTGTTCATCGGCGATCGCTTGCTTAGTCGCTTGAAGTTTTTTATTAACAACTGTGTTTTGAGCTGACAAGGTTTGCTGTTCTGTTTGAAGCTCAGCTAATTTCGCTTCAGCTTGCGCTTGCAAAGATTTAATATGCGCTAATTGTGTTTGTGCTTGTTCTTTTAACTTTTGAGTTGATGCTTGAACTTGCGTATAAAGTTTTTGAGCGCTTTCTTGCTGCGTCACGGCTTTTTTAGCCATGTCTTGCAAGTGTTGTTGCCAAGCAATGGCCTTAGCACGCTTCATTTGTGCACGTGCTTTAATTGATTGAATTTGATTTTCAACCGCTGCTTGATTAACGGCTACAGCTTTCACGATAGGCTTGGGCTGTGGCTTATTTTGCTTTGCTGTTTGTTCTTGATGTGCATGATACCAATAACCCGCACCCGTAATAATAAAACCTATAATGGCCAAGTGAATCACAAGGGAAATTAAAAAGGATAAGATGGAGTTTTTTCTGCGGCGTCTAAAGATCATTTTGCGACTCCGGTTTTATTTTGGGTGTCTGCGTAAGCAGGCCTACTTCAGCTACACCTGCTTTTTGCATCAACGTCATGGCTTTAACCACTTGCCCATAATCAACATCAGTATCACCTTTTACAAACATCGCTTGCGCTTGACTATGCTCTTTACCTAGCATAACTTCAGCAGCAATTAAATTGACTAGTTGCTGAGCGGTAACAGGCACAGAAGGTGTTGGCGAAACATTCACAAAATAACGACCTTGCCGATCAACTGAAACGATAATGGGCACTTTATTTCTCATGGGAATCACTTTTGCTTGTGCTTTTGGAAGCTGCACATGCACACCTTGCGTCATTAACGGCGCTGTTATCATAAAAATAACAAGCAACACCAGCATGACATCGATGTAAGGTACAACATTAATTGTAGACATGATGCGTCGACCAGGTCTTCGCAATTTACGCATGCTGAGCACCCTCTTCTACATCCGTTCGTCTTAATAAACTAATAAATTCTTCTTGAAATGCATCATAACGATTTAAAATTCGATCTGTTCGACTAATATAATGATTATAAAAAATAACCGCGGGTATCGCGGCAAACAAACCTACAGCCGTTGCAACAAGCGCTTCTGAAATTCCTGGCGCCACCATTGCAATGGTAACTTGTTGCGCTTTACCTAAAGCATGAAAAGCCATCATGATACCCCAAACCGTTCCAAACAAACCAATGTAAGGACTTGTTGAACCCACCGTACCTAAAAAAGAAAGATTCGCTTCTAATTCATCCTCTTCAAAAGCAACAACAGCACGCATAATCCGTTGCACACCATCAATGACAGCTTCTTCATTATCAGGATAGCGTTTTTTTAATTGTAAAAATTCTCGATAACCCACGCGGAAGATGTTAGCTAAACCTTCATTTTTATCACCTTTCTTTTCAACTTGTGCATAAATAGCATTCAGATCCTCTGTCTTCCAGAATTTTTTTTCAAAACGCTTAGCAGCACGTTTAGCACGACCAGTATAGAAACCACGTTGAAAAATAATCGTCCATGAAATAAGTGAAGCCAACAAAAGAATGACTATTACAGCTTGCACCACGATACTCGATGAAAAGAAATAAGATACGATCATTTGATCATGCATTATATAGTTCTCCAGTTTTGGTGGGATTTTTTGCTTGCGCTTTAGATCCCACCCTACATTAATATTTTCAGCGTAAAGCGGATTCTGTTGCAAAGCAAAAAATCCCGCCAGCTTTATTCTCCAGTCAAAGCCTCTAATAATTCAGCGGGGATCCGACAAGGTTTTAAGTTTTCATTTAAACAAGCAACATGTACTTTGCCTTTACAAACAAGTGCTCCTGTTTTTTTGCAATAAATTTCATGCGAAAAAGTCATTGAAGCACGACGAGAAGCAGAAACAGCCGCACTCACTTCTAACAGCTGCCCTACTTTCGCAGGCTGCTTAAAATGAAGGTCCACTGACGTTACAGCAAAACCAATACCATACCCATGAAGCGCTTTATCCCCATAACCCAAATGGTAAAGCCACTCCGTTCTTGAACGCTCCATAAATTTTAAAAAATTGGCATGATAAACAATACGGCCGCAATCGGTATCTTCATAGTAAACACGCAATGTATGCTTGTAATTATGAGTATCAGCTTTCATTAAACACATCCTCTTCATGATGCTGCATAATCTCTTGAGGAACAGTTAATCCAAAATGTAAGTAAGCCTTTTTAGTAGCTGTTCTACCCCTAGGTGTACGCATCATAAAACCTTGCTGAATTAAATAAGGTTCAATCACATCTTCAATCGTGCCACGCTCTTCACCAATGGCAGCCGCTAAACTTTCAACACCTGTTGGCCCGCCTTCAAATTTTTCAATAAGCGCACTTAATACTTTCCTATCCATCACATCAAAACCGCGCACATCAACATTTAATAAATCCAAAGCAAGCATGGCAACTTTTGCTGTTACTTTTCCGTCAGTTTTAACTTCAGCGTAATCTCTCACGCGACGCAATAAACGGTTCGCGATTCGTGGTGTACCTCGTGAACGTTTCGCAATTTCATTAGCACCCGACTCATCGACATCAACATTCAAAAGCGACGCTGATCTTTGAACAATTGTAGAAAGGTCTTTAGCAGAATAAAATTCTAAACGCTGGATAATACCAAAACGATCTCGCAACGGGGATGTTAATAAACCCGCGCGTGTTGTCGCGCCCACCAAAGTAAAAGAAGGAAGATCTAATTTAATCGAACGCGCCGCAGGTCCTTCGCCAATCATGATATCAAGCTGATAATCTTCCATCGCAGGATACAAGACTTCTTCAATCGCAGGACTTAAACGATGGATTTCATCAATAAATAAAACATCACCTTCGTCAAGGTTAGTTAATAACGCCGCTAAATCACCTGCCTTTTCCAAAACAGGTCCAGAAGTATGCTTCATATTAACGTGCATTTCATGCGCAATTATATGTGCAAGCGTTGTTTTACCCAAACCTGGCGGTCCGAAAATTAAAACATGATCTAAAGCTTCTTGACGTTTTCTCGCAGCAGAAATAAAAATATCCATTTGCTCACGAACAGCAGGTTGTCCGATATAGTCTGCCAATGTTTTTGGGCGAATCGCTCGATCAATGACATCTTCTTGACCAATATCTTCACTGCTTATCATTCGGTCACTTTCCAGCATCATTCTTGCCTGTTTGAACAACTAAAATTAGCTGTCAGTCTAACCTAGAATCACCCGTTAATCATCATTTCTGATGCGACATATTGTAACTTTCATATGCTGGATTAAGACGATATACTATGAGGCATCTCAGTTTTGGATAACTTTTAGCATGAAAGACAGCATAAATAAAATAGACGTAAAAGATTTGATCGACAAACAAAAAGCGTTCATTAAAGCATCATACAACAAAAGCGAGCAGCAACAAAAAGCCTCACAAGCATTAGACCATGCTTCTAATCTAGCCAGGCTGAGAAGCAGTGTTCCACCTCGCATGCAGCGTCGGCTATTATTCCGTATCAGTAAAAAGCTAAACAAAGCTTTTATCAAATGTCATCAACTTATGTTTTTTGATCAAAAGAAAATTAATGATGCGCTCATAAGCTCACAAAAACATTCTTTATCCGCTATTTCTGAACTTAGTGAAACTGTTCAAACCTTATCAAAAGAAAATAGTCGCTTAAAAGCAATGATAGAAACCCTTAAAGACAAACAAAAATCATGACTCAAAAAATATTTTTTGCAACTCCATGGTATGCCTCTTGCGCGGGCGGTTATGAACATGAGACACGTAGGCTTGCTGAATTCTTAGTAACCTTAGGTCATGACATTGAAATTTTAACAACCTGTAGCAAAGACCCCTATACCTCCTGGGAAAAAGATCATTTTAAACCTGGCGTAGAAAATATTAATGGCGTTACTGTACGCCGTTTTAAAACAAACAAAGGTGAATTACAAAAACATCTAGATGCGCTTATCAATTATGATGACAGCAATGAGCAAACTAAAAAGCAATATGATTTTTTTCGTCACGGTATAAGCAGTGATGATTTGATTGACTATGTAGCTACTATTCCAGTAGAAATACCTATTGTTACTGGTCCTTATTTCCACTCACTTTGCTTTAATCTTACTACAGCACATCCTAACCGCATTCACTTAAGACCTGCTTTTCATGACGAACCTCAAATGCACTGGCAACCCGTTAAAGATATGATTGCGAGCGCAAAAGATTTTCTTTTTTTTAGCGAAGAAGAAAAAGATCTTGCTATTAAAGCTGCAGGGAAAGAAGGTGGGAGAAACCTTGTTGAATCACATGTGGTTGGTTGCCCCGTAGATGAGCATGATCAAACACTGGCAAATGAAACACCTAAACCAAAGATTTTACCCGATGACTATTTTATTTATGTTGGTCGCAAAGAAGTTGGGAAAAATGTTAACCTACTGATTGATCGTTATCTTGCTTACGCCTCTGAAAAGCAAAATATCCCACCACTTGTTTTCGTAGGTGGCGGCGAAAAACAACTTATTCCCAATGAGAATCCTTTATTTATTGATCTTGGCTATCTCTCTGAAGAAGAAAAACAAGCAAGTATTAAAGATGCTATTGCACTTATTAATTTATCGGAAAATGAAAGTTTTTCATATGTCATTATGGAAGCATGGCTCAATAAAACGCCCGTCATTGTTTCAGAGTACTGCCCTGCAACACGCGCTCATGCAATCAGAAGCAATGGCGGATGTATTGTCTTCAATGAAAGATCCTTTATTGAAGCACTTGATAAGCTAAGAGAGCCCGAGCTTAATGCAAAATACGCTGAAAATGGCTTAAACTACGTGCGCACCAACTATTTAATTAAGCATGTTGCGAACCAATTTGTTAAAGCCCTTTCACTTAATACGCCTAATGATAAGCAAGTGAACAACCAATACTTACTAGGCATTATTGACGCTAATCATTCAGACACTATCATGAGAGCTTCAGAAATTTTATTAAAGAAAGGATTGCCTTGCCAGATAGTACTTATTAATGATGATGAAGATTTAAGCCAAAAAATTGACGCCTGCGATATTGTTGTCAGCCTTACAAACCAAGATACAAAAGATATTCTTAAACCTATCAAACACGTGCTTGAATTAGAAAAACCATGCATTGTCAGCGACCACCCACAATTCACCAAGTTACCCGAAGATGCATGTGTCAAAATATCTACTGATGAATATGAAGCTGAAGAACTTGCGGAAATGGTTGCTTTTCTTTTAAAGAATGCCGAACTTAGAAAACAACTAGGAAAAAATGCAAAAGCTTACGGCACAAAATTCAATAATTAAGCCAAGACCAGGTGTCAAATAACTAAATATTGAGCGCATCGACAGCCCCTCTCTCATAAGCCACCCCTGCTTTATCGCTGCCATAAAAACTGCTTTTACACGTAGAAACTGTATCGGCATCTGAACTGCCACTTAACTCTATCAATGGTTCAACGATACTATAGAATTCTTCTCTTGAAAAACCGACCGTCATTGCACCTCTTTTTCTGGGCTCCAAATCAGATAGCCTAGATATAGTTTGCCGAGGATCCTCTAGTAACAATACAGCGCGGATAATTCCCCCATCTACTAAAAAATCAGCTCTCTGATAAAGAAAAGAAAGCAATTCAGCTATATTTAACGCTTCATCAAAATCAAGTTTAAACAGCACCGTTCTGAGAGATGCTTCATCAAGAGAAGAAGTTTTTACAGTAATAGCGTCCCCCAACAAGGAATACATAAAAGCAATTTTATTTAGCTCCTCTGGAGTTAAACCAAGCGCCAAACCAATATAGGATTGTGAAAGCAAAGCAACTGTTTCTACTGTGAACAATTCTGCGCGTACAAGCAAATTTACAGCCCGGTTATGTAGAAAACTCCATGGCGTTTCTGTCTCACGCTCAAGCAAATAACTCATATATTCTTTTGTAAAAAAGGATTCGCCTGCTTCATTCCTCAATTCATACGCTGCTGCAATGATCTCAATGAAGTTAACAACAAATCTAGAACTCACCTCATTAAGCCGATTTAGTTGTAATAAATAAACCAATGCCTGTGCGATAGGAAAATTCCAGCTTACCAGGTGATCTGTTCTTGCCATAGCAGAGCAAGGCGGGTGAGCTAGATTTAAGCATCTATCCCAAAATCTTCGATAGCTAGACTTATGTTTTTTCCCCTCTGCTATGTCTAAGGCTCTGTCTATGAAACTTTTCATCTCAGCACCAAGGCTTAACCGCTCTCGATCCAGTCTATCCTCAATAGTATCGCCACCAGTTTTTAGTGCTGCGGTATCTTCTGCACTTTCTGCATCAGATTCTAAATGCCTTAAACGTGCCAGCCTTCTCTCAATACTCTCTATTCGCTTTTTTTCAATTTTAATTTCAGAAAATTTTTCAAATAGAGCCTCTAAACTATTTGGATCAGCCCAATCAGGAAACATTTTAAGTAATTCTTGATAGCGCTCATTACTACGGATAAGCTGCTCATGTTCTTCAGGGTTTTCTATTTTCAAGTCTCGCAAATTTAAAAGGAGCCCTCCAATCATTTTGACAGCTCCATCTTCAAATATAATAATTTCTAAATCATTTAGCCTTTCCTCAAGTCTTGCTTGGTAATCAGAAAAACTTTTTTCTGCTGACTTTGCCTCTATTGCTTCCTCAGAAGTTTCAACATTTCTAGCTAGTGCTTTTTCAACTGATGGTTTTGAAATAGAGAAAAACATAAAAGGATCGGTATCGACCCCCATTTTCATATCAACAGCAATGACAGCAACATTCACCCCATTGTAGTAAAGAGTATATTGATGCTTATCAAAAATCAGAGTCCGTTTTTCACAATGAATTCTAAGCGTCTCTGGAATACATAAATAGTAGCACTTACCTTTCTTCTCTATAGCGCCCATATCAAAACCTAGCTTGGTTAATAACTCCATTTCTTGTGAGCTTGGCTTCAATGGTCCGAAGGGAATTTGCATAATCTTACACCTCTATTTTAAATGGTTTATAATTATATAACTATTCCGTCTCCTTATGCTTCAATATCCTTGCTGTTTTTTTTCAGCATAAACTAATTCTAAAAAATCAATAGTCATCTTGGGCAGGAAAGAAGAAGTAAAAGATCTCCTACTCTCGTCTAGAGGCTAGAGGAGCAGATCGTCCTTGCCCCCTGTCTCCCACCTCCCCTTGAAAATGCGCCACAGGTCCAGACGGGGCTTTTTGTTTCTCGCAAGCTTTTCTTAAGCGACTAATTTCTTCCTGTTGTTGCTCAGCTATTTCTTCTGCTTTTTGACGTTTCTCTCTCGCTTCAGCTAGTTTATCCAGAGAACCTCTAAATATTGCATACATAGACATAAAGGGGTGCGTAATTTTTTTTTCTTCGTTTTGAAAATTCTTGACTTGCTCATGATGCTCTCTGATTCTTTTGTTTAGTATTCTACGCCCTGAAGCATCTCGCATCAATATCGTTAGATGATCCTCCCTTATACCTTCAAGCCAACCTTCATACTGCTCCTTAATAAGGACAAGCATGCTAGCACAGCTTTCTCTGTATTGCGGCAAGTAGAGCTCCCATTTATCTGGATGATAAAGAAGTAAAAAGGAATCCCTTCTTGATTTTGCTTTCTTAAGTAAGCTTTTGTATTTATCACTCTCTATCAGGTCTGAATACCCGCCTGCTCGATTTCGCCCCTCAAGCATTAACTCGTATAACTCAACAAAATCCAGGGCGACCATTTGCCTTAAGTGTATACTAGCTACACTCAGTGCAATATAAAAATATGCTAAAGCGCTTACTTGACCAAGTCTTCTTTCTGCATCAGGATAACTAGCATCAGGACTAAATGTATAATTATCACAAGCTCCACCTTCTGAAGAGACAATCATTTGCCGAGACTCAGATTTTTCAACCTTCTTGAGGCCTAACCATTTTCGCAACCTTTTAAATACCATCAGCAAGACCTCAAAACTTTTAAGTAAGAAAAATATTTGTGCTTGGATGCATGTGCGCTCAGATGTTCGTATAAAATGAGCCCTTCTATTTGCATTATTATCGCCTCGCGTACTGTTTTTTAGAAATATCTTTTAGCACGTAATAATAACACTCGTACTTTTTTTTGCAAGATAGGATTAATCTTATAAAGCAAGAGCCTGCCTATATAATGCAGTTATTTGAAATTTTATCCATCAGCCCTACAGAAAGATATTGGATTTATCATCCAAGAACTGCTTTTTGCTTTTCACTTGCCAAATAGCATAAGGAGGATCCTCCCAAACAAGCTTCACATTTTCAGCCCTTAACTTTGGAATCAGCGAAGAAGGTGCAAGAAGAAGAAAATACTCTGGTAGGCTATTTAATTTAGCTAACCCCGCTGGATAATAATAAGCTCCAAAAAATTTATTACTTAGCCATACATTATTTTTTCGTGCGAAATAAACAAGCCAACCATTCATCATTGATTTACCGTAATCAGAAGCATTCCAACTAATAAGAATATTTTTGTTTTTAAGGCTTGATAGTTTTTGTTGTAATCGCTTAGTTGCGGGATTAATTAAAAAACCTGTAAATTGAGGATACCTAAAAAGTGTTGGATGAAGCTCACTTGTTTGCCAAGCTGCTGTAAGTGTAACTAAACTTGTAATCATTAACAAAAGACTACCGCCTGTTATCGCCAATGATTGAAGAACGACTTTATACTTAGGATATTGCCAATAGAAATTTCGCCATAACAATAAAACACCAAGAATAAATAACGGACTCACTGAAAGCAATGCTTTGTAAAACTGATAAAGATGCGGATCAATCCCAAATAAAAAAACAAAAACAGGTGCCATACTTAAAAGTAATAATGTTAATGCTGTTGTTGATTTTTTTCTAACACCCCAAATGCACAGACCCGCATAAGCACAAAAAATAATAAAGGCTGCAAACACTCCCAAACCATTTACAATAAAAACGGGTAATCGCATCACCCAGTCGCCTAGCCATAATCGAGTTAAAGCAGCCCAAGATACCGCATACGAAAATAAAAAATTAGTTATTTTATCATTCATTGCTCTATTTAAAATGAGCGGCATAAAACGAACAAATAAAGGATTGACCAATAGTGCGCCAACAATGATAGTGCAGCATAATATGATACCTAGATGACTTTAACTCTGCGAAATATTGCAATAATACAGTAAACACCGATTGCAAAAATAAAGAGCCAATAAAATTCTGTGTAAATAGATGTTGCTGCACTTAATACAAGAATAGCGAGCAAACTTGTTTTCCAATCTCTATGAACAAATGCTGCATGTAATACTAAAGGTCATACAAGTAAAAATGGTGTTGCTAATGCTTGCGAGAAAAAACTATCGAAATGAATAAGTGCAATACTAGGCAAGCTAGCACTTAACCATGCAATCACTGTACTTGTTTTTTTAGAGAATTGATGAAACCTAGCAAGCGAATAACTAACAATAGCAACTAAAGCAATTGATAACATAATTGTTGGGCCGTAAGTCGTTTTTGCACTTAAACCTGTTGCACTCATAATAAAGGCTTGGAATATAGATTGCCCTATACGATCTTTGACAAGATAACTCGCGCTAAATGCAAAGGGTTGGTGGGCTAATGAAGTTATTGATGAATCAAAAGCATAACGCGCCAAATATTGCGCAATAATAGTGTAATTAAAAGCATCATTCCAAGCACGCCCCACATAATATTTTGCGCCAACAATGAATAAGCCAACCGCATGCAATAGGCAAACGAAAATGATTACAACTATGATAGGTAAGTAAGGTTTGAATATCTGTTTGTTTATCTTTTTTTTATATACCCAGAACCATAATAAAGCAGTTATGATCCAGATTAAATAATAAGATTGCCGTATAGGGATATTTAAATAAACCAGCGTTTGTAAAGGCAATATAATTATTGCAATACCCAGGAAAAGTGCAAAAGCAAAAAGCCTATAGGCAGGCGAATCTTTGTTGCTATTTAATAAAAAACTAACTGGAATACCGACGATAAAGGGTATTACAATGACAAAGGTAAGCAAAAAAAAGGTTAAGCATTAATAATATTAAAACGCACCTATCCAAATGAAGAGAGGTGCGCTTTATAAATCTTTTATCTAAGCAACATATTTAGTATGTATCATTAGACTATTTACACTCATTGCATTAGGATAATTGCAATATACATAATGTGAAGCAACTGCAGGGCTATACATAAAGCGATTCTGTGCATTAGCCACTACTTCTTTTGCATCTGTAGTCACAGTGTTTTTAGGTGTGCTAGCAGAAGCTGTAACACTTGCCACTAAAGCTACCCATGCACTTCCTGAAGAAATAGGATAAGATACAGACCATGAATTAGAGCCTAAATATTTCACTTGTGGTGTAGACCCAGTATACTGTTTCAATGATGATGCCGTAGGACAGGTTGTCGGATTAGTTGAAGGCGCGGCCTGAACAGCAGAACTTACAATTAGCCGAAAGAGATGAGGCTTGCTATTAATAGTGTTTTCATAACGTTTATACTCCTTAGCTTTAAAAAAAAATGAGAGAGCCCCCTCATGCGGCCATTATACGTCACAGAAAAAAACCGACAGGCTTTTATTTGAAAAATCAAAAAGCGATTTAAAAGATTTATTAACCCTAGGTTGAGCTAATCAGAAAGCGTTTATATTTAACATTCCACCATACATTTTCAAATCAGACAATTCATCTTGATGAGATTCTAAATATTGATACCAATCGAGCGTGATGGTTTCTTTTGTTTTCTTTAAACTGCCTGCTAAAAGTTTACTAAGGATATCTTCAACACCTTTTTGCGCATCCCATAGCGGCTGCCAACTTAATGTGTTTTGTATTTTAGAAAAATCGACTCGGTAACTTCGATGATCGGGATCTCCATACCATTCAATAGCAATAGGTTCCTTGATTTTTTCTTCCACAGTATCAGCGACAATTTTTGCAAGTTCGCCTACTTGGTAGTTAAGCGTTTCTCCGCCTATATTAAAAATTTCAGCATTAATTTTTTTTGTATCTGTTGTCAGCAATAAGCACATAACATCAGTTGTATCTTGAATGTGCACCATGGGACGGTATTGCTTACCATCGCGCATTAAAGGTAATTTTTTTGTTTTCCATGCGCCGTAAGTCATGCCATTAATCGCTAAATCTAAACGCATTCTTGGACTGTAGCCAAAAATAGTTGACTGGCGCATGACAGTGACACAAAAGTTTTTATCGGAAAGTGCAAGCGCTGCTTTTTCTGCTTTTTCATTTGCCTTTGCATAAACCGTTAAAGGATTCGTCTTAGCAGTTTCATCGACCACCTCATTTTGAAAACCATAAATGCTACAACTAGAAGGCAAGATATAGCGTTCAACGCCGGCTTCTTTTGCAAGCCTCGCTGTATTGGCTCTTGATTCAAAATTAATTTGCCAAGTTGCATCACTGAATAATTCGCCGCTTGGATCATTTGAAACAGCAACAAGATCAATCACTGCGTGCACATCTTTAAAATGTGACGCTGTTAATTTACGACTATCTTCTTGAATACAAGTTAAGCACGCATGTTCCTGCAGTTTATTTTTTCCAAAGAAAAATCGATCAATGGCAATGACTTCATAGTTTCTTTCAAGTAATTTCGGCACCAATACAGAGCCAATGTATCCCGCCGCGCCCGTCACTAAGATTTTTTTCATGCTAATGCCTTTGTGAAATTATTTTCAACGTTCGCCAACTCTACCGCTTCCTTATCTTTATCAGATAACAGCACTTCTTTTAATGGCCAATCAATATTAATTGAAGGATCATCCCAGAGAATACAACGCTCTTTTTCAGGATTATATTCAGCGCCGCTTACTTTATAGAGCAACTCCGTATCATCTTCTAAAACCAAAACGCCATGCGCAAAGCCTTGCGGCACCCATAGCATGCGTTTATTTTTTGATGACAATTCTTCACTGACCCATTTTCCGTAAGTGGGCGAGCCTTTACGGATATCGACAGCCACATCAAAAACTTTACCTCGAATCACTCTTACTAATTTTCCTTGAGCATGAGGATCAAGCTGGAAATGCAAACCTCTTAAAACACCTTTTGAAGAAAGCGAATGATTATCTTGGCAAAAATCACCGGCAATACCATGATCTTTAAATTCACTTTCTTTAAAAGTTTCCATAAAGAAACCTCGATCATCACCAAACACTTTCGGCTCAACCAAAACAACTTCGGGTATTGCAAGTTTTGTAAAGGTAAAGGGCATAGATTAATTCCTCATTTCTTTTAACATATGGCGCAATGCATCTTGCCAATGAATTGGCACGCAAGTCGTATCTGTCCACGTTTTTTTCTTATTTAATACTGTGTAAAAAGGCCTATCAACTGAATCAGAAAAATCACTTGAACAAACAGGTTTGATTGGGATTTTTTTCTCAACAATATTTAATTCAAGCGCTATTGATTGAATAGCACATGCGAAATCATACCAACTTGCAACACCCGCATCTGTGAAATGATAAACACCTTTCAGCTTATCATTTGATATTATATCCCAAATTAATAGCGCTAAATGATGAGCCCACGTGGGTGTTCCCACTTGATCTGCGATAACATTGAGTTCTTTTTTTTCTTGCATTAACTTCAACATGGTTTTTACAAAGTTGTTTTTAAATTTGGAATAAAGCCAAGCTGTACGAATAATCACAAAATCACCATTAACAGCTTGAATATATTTTTCACCTTTTAACTTACTTTTTCCATAAGCATTGATAGGCGCAGGAGTATCATCTGTTTGATACGGCTTATTACTCTCACCACTGAAAACATAATCCGTAGAAATATGAATAAAGCGAATATTTAATTCTTTCGCAATCTCTGCGAGAGACTTCACAGCTTCGGCATTAACAGCAAAAGCGTCATCTTGATGCGCGTCGCATTTGTTATTAGGGTATGCTGCCGCATTAATGATCACACTGGGTTTTTCTTTTTGAAGTATCTGAGCAAGCTTCTCTTTATCGGTAATATCAAGCTTGTTTTTTGAGTAATCTAATAATTCTATATTCTCTGGCCGAGATAAACGTAGTTCATTTCCTAACTGACTATCAGCGCCACTAAGCATGACTTTCATGAGCAACCTCTTTTGCTAAATCCATTAGGTATTGTCCGTAACTACTTTTAATTAGCGGCTTTGCAAGCTTTTCAAGTTGCTCAGCATTAATATAGCCTTCTCTAAATGCAATTTCTTCAGGTGAGCCAATGAGAATACCCTGTCTTTCTTCAACTGTTTCTATAAAATTGCTTGTTTGTAAAAGCGCTGATGGCGAACCACCATCAAACCATGCAACCCCTCGTCTTAGTATTTCAACATTGAGCCTGTTTAGCTTCATATACTCACGATTAAGATCTGTTATTTCTAATTCTCCCCGAGACGACGGGCGCAATGCTTCAGCCATGCTAATAACATCATTATCATAAAAATAAAGCCCTGGAACAGCGTAGTTTGATTTAGGATTCGCGGGCTTTTCTTCTAAAGAGGTTGCTTTACCTTCTTCAATTGAAACAACACCATAAGCACGAGGATCTTTAACAGAATATGCAAAAATAGTCGCATCTTTTTCACATTGGTTAACCGTTTGCAATTTATAACTCAAGCTATCACCATAAAAAATATTATCACCAAGAATAAGCGCGACAGAATCCTTCCCGATAAAATCTCGCCCAATTAAAAAAGCATCCGCTAAACCTTTTGGCTCTTTTTGAGCTGCATATTCAAAATGAAGACCCCACTTAGAGCCATCACCCAGCAAAGTTTGATAATTTTCTATATCTCTTGGTAGAGCAATAATAAGAAAATCCTGTATCCCCGACAACATAAGCGTTGTCAATGAATAGTAAATCATCGGTTTATTATAGATAGGTAATAAATGTTTGCTTGTCACAGACGTCATAGGATAAAGACGTGTTCCATGACCGCCTGCTAATATAATGCCTTTACGTTTCATTCCTTTCGACCTCATCAGAAAAAACTATCAACCGCGCTTTCCACCACTCACAAACCTTTTAACCAATTTTCTCAGCTTAAAAGCAAGCAGAGAAGAGCTGCTATTTTGGAGCACTTGCTTAAGAGAAGCTTCAACATGGTCCGCCCTAGCATTTGCCTGTAGAAGATAACACTCTGCCTGCTCAGCCCTTTTAATTGCCTCAGCTTCTTTAAAGCCTACAAAACAGTCAAAAATATTAGGTGGGATATTAAAGCTTTCCTTAAGATAAGAATGCTCTTTTGCGACATAAAAACGATTCAAGCCATCAAAATAAACATATTCATAATTTTCCGCCAGCAAAGTTGGCTCCCAGCTTGCATGGCACTCTATTTGACTATTGGGTAGCACAGCTTCAAGTAAAATAATCCATGGGCGAATTTTTGTAAAGTCTATCCCTTCTAATACTTGTTTCTCAGCCCCCTCAACATCAATCTTTAAAAAGTGGACAGTCTCAACTTTATGCTCTTCACATATATCAGTGATCGTCCTTAAAGAGACTTTTCTTTCATTTTTTTTGCAGGCTCGCTCATGCTCATGCCGTTCAGCCATTGCTTTATCAAAAGTTGACAAGCCCGAATTAGGTATTTCATAAAGTGTCATTTCTCCCTGCTCTGCACCCACAGCTAGCTGTAAGTTAATATCATTCGGCCTATCCTTTGAAAGCTCTTCAAACCACTCTGTTATAGGCTCGATATTAATACCAGACCAAGCGTTTTCATAAAAAACTTTTGTCACCGAATCCCAAACAGGGTGATGTGCGCCAACATCAATATAAAAGCCAGATGTTATGTTCTGTAAAGCTCTCCAAAGCATGACGTCTTCGTAGTTTTGCGCATAAGATACCATAGGTGATTTTGTTAGGTCAGTCATCAGCATAACTCCTCATAAAGGCTGAATGTTTCCCTCGCACATTTTTGCCAAGAAAAATCTAAAACTCTTGTACTTCCTTTTTCAATTAAGGCTTCAGCAAAATCTGAGTGATTGACAAGTCGGTTCATAGCTTCAGCTATCTCATCTGTTTGATAAGGATCAACTTGTATGGCCGCATTACCCGCAATTTCAGGCATAGATGAAAGGTTCGAAGTAATAACAGGTATGCGACTTGCGAACCCTTCTAAAATGGGCAAGCCAAACCCTTCAGCTAAAGATGGAAAAACAAGTGCCTTAGATGACTGGTATAATACTTTTAGCGAATGTTCATCAATATGATTTAACCACTTAACCGATCCCGTTTTTTGAGCTTCTTGAATTTTTGTTAAAGCCGCATCACAATTCGAGCCCACCTTCCCAACAATAATTAATTCATATTCGTTTTTTAGTGCGTCCGGCAAGGATTGAAAAGCATCAATGATGCGTTCAAAGTTTTTTCTAGGTTGTAAAGTGCCTACCGCCAAAAAAAAAGGTTTTGAAACACCAAGTTGATTCAAGGTTTTTTTACGTTCCTCTTCTCCAATGACTTGAAGCCATGATGAAGCAATCCCACAATGGATAACTGAGATTTTATCTTCAGGCACACCCCAGTAATTAACCAAGTCATCAATAATGGCTGATGATATTGCAATATATCGATCAGCATATTGCATAAAGCGCTTCATAAGAAAGTTTTTTGTTCGACGAAAGCGTTGATTCGCAAATTCTGGCGTTTTAAGCATGATAGCATCAAGAATAGTAGCAACTACAGGCGTCTTTTTTAATTTTGGCACCCTGTAATCTGTTGCATGAAAAATATCGAACTCTTTGTCTATGATATTAAATCTTTTTGACAACAAATTATTAATGGTGAAGTTTCCTTCATGAATTAAACCTGCAGTACTCATCTTCTCATGCTGAAAAACATTGGGCGAAGAAGAAAAGACACAAGGAGAAACAGAAACATCTTTAAACTGCTGAAATTCTTCAAGAAGATTAGAAGTATAAACACCTATACCATCAAGCTTCTGCCTCATCGATCCATCATCAGAGTAAATGCTTGTAGCGCCCAAGCCGAGCTTTAACATTGCTTGATCGACTCTTCGTAAAGCTTAAGCCCTTCTTTAACACCGCCATAAAACTTTACTCTACCTGCATCTAACCAAAGCACTTTTGTACATATTGAATCGAAAATCTCAGGGTCATGAGAAGCGATGATCACGATTTCAGATTCATGCATCATTTTTCTAAGGCGCGCCTTGGCTTTCCCCATAAAGGCGGCATCACCTGCGCCAATCGCTTCATCCAAAACTAAAATCTCAGGCGAAATACTGGTTGCAACACCAAAAGCCAAACGAACTTGCATACCTGAAGAATAAGTTCGAATAGGCATTTCCAAATAATCGCCTAGCTCAGTAAAATCAGCAATTTCTTGTTGTTTTTTCTTGATTTGTTTTTGTGTTAAACCATGGATAATGCCGCGAATAAGAATGTATTCATAACCGGTTGATTCCGGCATCATGCCAAGCATAATATCCAACAAAGCTGACACTTGCCCTGTCACATGAGCATGCCCTGACGTTGGCTCATAAATACCAGCAACAATTCTAAGCAAAGTACTTTTCCCTGCACCATTATGCCCAATAAGACCAATTCTCTCACCATGCTTAATCGTTAAATTAAGATGATCTAAAGCCTTAACCATAACAATACGGCCTTCCGAAGAACTCAGGCGTCCTCCCGTACTTATTCGAACTAAATCTTTTCTAAGTGAGCGAGAGGTCACACCATAAATAGGAAAGTTTAAACATACGTTTTCTAATTTAATTTCAGCCATTAACTTACATCCAAAAAACAATACGGCGTCTAGAACGCGCTAACAATAAAAATGCAATAGCTAAGCTGCCAACGGTAAGCAAGGCTGTTACAAAAAGCGTATGTGCACTCGGCACATGATTGAGAATAGGTTCTCTAATTAGATCCACAAACTGCGCGAAAGGATTATAGTTAATGGCGAAATAGTAACGATTAGGAAGCGTTTTTGGAGACCATAAAATAGGGGTTAAGAAAAAAGCAACCTGAACTAAACTCGTTATAATAGGATTCAAATCTCTATAGCGAGCTCCCAGCGCACCAAGAATCATACTGAAAGAAATACCCGCAACAGTAACAACAAGCAAACCCCAAATGATAGTTAAAAACGGCCAGCCTAAAGGTAAATGAAAATAAAGAATAAGCGGGACTATTGCCAGCGTGTTATGCATAAAGATAATTATATTTCTAGTTATTGCTCGCATAACATAAACCGTATAAGGCAATTTAACCAACTTCATAAAATCAGCTGACTCTAAAAACACCGTAGGTCCTTCCATGAGTATAGTAGAAATAAAAGACCAAGTTAAAAGCCCTGCGGCTAAGTAAGGAAAGTATTCCTTTAAATTCATTTTAAATAAATGCCCATAGAGAAAACCCATGGTATAAATTGTAATCGCCATACTAAGCGTCAACCAAAAGGGTCCCAAGATCGAACGTCTATAACGAATACGTATATCTTGCCAACCCAACATTAACCAAACTCGCCACGCCAAAAGACCTGTTACAATATCTTTAAGTGCTGCCTTATAATCATATTTTGTTTTCATATTGTTACTTTACCAAATCAGAAACGCTCTTTGCATTTCGTTTTAAATCTGCTTCTACCATCATGGCACAAAGTTCATTTAATGTGAGCTTTGATTCCCATCCCAATTGTTTTTTTGCTTTTGTAGCATCGCCTCTTAGCATATGCACTTCAGCAGGACGATAAAATTTAGAATTAACTTTAACAACCGTTTCTCCATTCGCGCGATTAATAGCAACTTCATCTTGCCCTTCCCCCTGCCAATCAAGCTCGATACCTGCCACTTTAAACGAAATCGTTGCAAAGTCTCTTATACTTGTTGATTTATTTGTTGCCAATACATAATCATCAGCTTTATCCGCTTGCAACATTAAATACATACCTTTAACATAATCAGCAGCAAAACCCCAATCACGCTTTACATCTAAATTACCAAGCTCAACACATTTTTGAAGACCCAATTTAATTCTTGCAACAGCATTAGTAATTTTTCTTGTTACAAATTCTGTCCCGCGCAACGGTGACTCATGATTAAATAAAATTCCACTACAAGAAAAAAGATCATAAGCCTCACGATAATTAATCGTTATCCAATGTGCGTATAATTTTGCAACCGCATAAGGACTACGAGGATAAAAAGGTGTTTCTTCATTTTGAGGGGTTGCTCGAGCTTTACCAAACATTTCAGAGGTTGATGCTTGATAAAAACGAATCGCTTTATTTACCGTACGAATTGCTTCAAGAAGGTTAATCGGACCCATCGCATTAACTTCAGCTGTTGAGCGAGGTTGATCAAACGAAGCCCCAACAAAACTTTGCGCCGCTAAATTATAGATTTCATCCGGTTCAATATTTTCGAGCATACGTATCGTTGAACCAAAGTCTGTTAACTCATAAGGAACAAGCTTAAGGTTTTCATGATCATTAATGCCAAGCTCATTTAATCGCCAATTCCGAGAAGAGCTTGTCGATAAGCGATAAGTACCAAAAACTTGGTAACCCTTACCCAGTAAGTATTTCGTCAAATAGGCAGAATCTTGTCCATTAATGCCTGTTATTAGTGCTTTCTTCATTTAAATTGCTCGAAAATTATCACAAACGTCGGCTGTTTAAAGCCGGTTAATTTAACATAATATAATGCTGAAATCTAAGTGTTTCATTAGTATAGAGTTAAGGTTTTTTAGCACAATCTGCAAGCAACCTTTGATAAACTTCAAACACAGACTCGGCCATAGACTCAACCGTAAAGTGCTCCAAATATCGCCCTCTTGCAGCCTTTGAAAAAGCTTCATATTGTTTTTCATCAGCAAAAAGCGAAAGAATTGCCGCCTTTAATTCCGAAACATTCATTGGCTGAACGACAAAGCCTGTGACCTTATCTTTATTCACAAAACTTGTCCCTGTTCCAAGCTCGGTTGAAATAAGCGGCTTGCCATACATCAAACCTTCTGCCAAAGAAATGCAAAAAGCTTCCGAACGAAACTGCGAAGGAATAACAACGGCTTTTGATAATTGAAAAAGTATGCCTTTATCGACCTCATCAACATAACCCACAAAAATCACATTTGTTAATTTTAAATCTTTCGCTTTTTTAATTAGCTTTTCTTTCTCTGGACCACTGCCTGCAATAACAAGTGGGATATCCGTATCAACCATAGCTTCTAATAAATAATCCAAGCCTTTGTAATATCTCAAAACACCAAGAAAAAATAAAAAATTTTCACCCACTTTCTTTTTCCAATGATCAAGTTTTTCAGCATTAAGAGGCTTATTTAAGCTATCATGAATCCCAATAGGCACAACATGACATTTATCTACATAGCGCTTTAACACGACACTTGTTTTTACATAATTCTCAGAGGTTGGAAGAATCACATTCATTCGGCGCAAAAAAACATGCATCAATGGAGCATAAATATATTTAAGTTTTTTCTGCCTGATGATGTCAGAGTGATACGTCACCACGCTAGGTATCCGTTTAGGACAAAGCAATGAAACTAAATCACCACAAGGCCATGGGAGATGGAAATGAATAAGGTCAAATTGTTTCATTAAAGCACGTGCATTACGAAGCAGTGAAAAACTTATGGGCGTCGCTGCAAACTCCAATAAAGCAGGAAAATAATGCACGTGTAACTGACCCAGTTTTTTGGTATAGGCTTTACTAGATTTTGTGGTTGTTAGCAGATGGTTTTCAACGCCCTTTTTAGAGATTTCATTCGTCAAATGATCTATATAGGTTTCAATACCCCCCGTCGCCTCAGGGTAATAGGATTTATAGACATGAAGCACCTTCATTCGTGATCTCTCCAGAACAATTAGGCTTGTTTCCAAGCATCAAAAGCTCTGGCATTTTACCAACTTAAGCCAATTTTTCAACAAGTTAGCCTGTGTGTGCGAATTTAAGCCTATTATTTTGCCAATATAGCACTTATTCCTTAAGTTTTGCCCTATTTTTTGGTAAAATCCCCCCACTTTTCAGCTAAATTGAATTAGCCCAATTTTATTATTTAAAGGAAGTTTTAAATGATTGTACCTGTTATTCTCGCCGGCGGCTCTGGCACTCGATTGTGGCCCCTTTCTCGCCAAACTTACCCTAAGCAATTTTTACGATTAACAGGCGAGCGCTCTTTATTACAAGAAACAGTTTTGCGATCTCAGTCTATTAACAGTAATGAAGCGCCTATTATCGTTTGCAACCAAGATCATTATTTTTTATGCCTGGACCAACTTAAAGAAATCAATCAAGCCAAGCATTCTTTTGTCATTGAACCTGTCGCTAGAAATAGCGCGCCCGCCATTGTCGCTGCTGCCTTAGAAGCACTCAAAACAAAAGGGGATGATGCCGTCCTTGTTGTAATGCCTTCTGATCATCATATTGATGATCTACCTAATTTTAAACAAACCATTGATACGGCTGTATCTGCGGCTAAAAATGGCTACTTAGTCACGCTTGGTGTTACGCCAACCTCTCCTGAAACAGGTTATGGTTACATTAAAACAAGCAGTGAAATTACATCAAATATTTTTCAAGTTGAAACCTTTACTGAAAAACCAAACAAAGAAATTGCCGAGCAATTCCTTAAAGCGGGAGATTATTTTTGGAATAGCGGTATTTTTATTTTTAAAGCTGATTGCTTTTTGAAAGAAATAAAACAATATGCGCCTGATATTTTAGAGGCTGTGACGACAAGTTTTACAACAGGATTACAGCGAGATAATTACATAAGACTTAATGAAGATATCTTTTCTACATGCCGCAATGAATCTATTGATTATGCTGTTATGGAACAAACAAAACAAGCTGTTATGGTGCCACTAACCACGGCTTGGAATGATTTAGGCTGCTGGAATTCTGTTGCAAAAGCCAACAATAAAGACGATAACGACAATGTTGTTATTGGTGATGTTGTAACACAGAATACTGAATCATGTTATTTACACTCCGAAGGCAAGCAACTTTCAACTTTAGGTCTCAAAGACCATATCATTGTGAATACCAAAGATTCCGTTCTTGTTGCTCACAAAGATTATTCACAACAAGTGAAAGAACTTGTGAATACACTGAAAACAAATAACTCGCCGCTCGTGCATTCTCATACAAAAGTTTTTCGTCCATGGGGCTATTATGAGGGTTTGATTTCTCTTGAGAATTTCCTTGTAAAACATATCAGAGTGAATCCAGGTGAAAAACTTTCACTTCAAATGCATAATCATCGATCTGAACACTGGATTGTGGTGTCTGGTGTTGCAACAGTCACTTGTGCTGACAAACGATTCACACTAACCGAAGGCGAATCAACCTTTATTCCAATTAAAACGAAACACTGCTTAGAAAATGAAACTGATGAACCAATGTATATTGTAGAAGTGCAATGTGGTGACTATATTGGCGAAGATGATATCATTCGATTTGAAGATCGATATGGCCGCGTTACTTCATGAGTGAAGAACTGTTATCTATTTCTGTGATCACACCCTCCTTTCAACAAGGAGCGTTTATTCAACAGACAATCGATAGTGTTTTAACTCAGCTCCCAAGTAAAAGTGATTACTGGGTCATCGATGCATGCAGCACTGATAGCACTTTAAATGTTTTATCTTCAACAAAGAACGATCAATTTCACTATTGCTCTGAACCCGACAAAGGCCAAGCTGATGCTTTCAATAAAGGTGTAAAAAATACGAAACATCCCATCATTGGCTGGTTAAACTCAGATGACATTTATTATCCCGGCACAATCAAAACAGTATTAAAGTACTTTCAAGAACATCCTAAAGTCGATATTGTTTATGGCTTAGCCTGGCATATTGATGAAGCTAACAAAAAATTAAACCCTTACCCCGTTATTCCATGGCATGACAGCATCATTAAACAGCGCTGCTTTATCTCACAACCCGCTGTGTTCTTTAGACGTCATGTTTTTGAGATGGCTGGCTTACTAGATATCTCTGAACAGTTTTGCTTGGATTATGAATTTTGGGTGCGGGCAAAACAAGCCGGTTGTCAATTTGCTTTTATACCTAAAGTTTTAGCTGCCACACGTGTTCACCCCGCCACCAAAACAACTAACAATGCAGATGATTGCCATCTAGGCAGCATTGAAATGATTCATCAAAAATACGGTTACGTTTCTTTAGGATGGGCGTTAAGCTATGGCTTACTGAAAAACAAATCTGAAAAACAAAAGCCTGCACGTTACCTTAAATCAATCAAAGCAACGGTGCAGACCTTGTGGAAGTATAATGGTTTTCTATTAGGTAGCTGGCGTCTCATTGCTGACCTACCTATATTAGTTTATGACAAATGGCTTATTCACGATAATCGTAAACTTTATAACCGCGATCATCAATCGATATAAAGTTAATTAGCCTTTTTCTTAGAAAGTACTAAGCACATAAACTCACCGTCTTTAATATATTCCTCTACTAATAATTGCGCTTTATCCGCAAGCAATTGTTTAGAGCGACCCAAGAAGAAAAACAGATGAAATTTTGTATATTCATAAAGATATTCAAAACAAGGTGTAGAATGCGACATTCTACCATCGTCACATAAAAATTTAGACATCGAGCGCAACACATCATCTGGGTGACGGAAATGCTCCAAGACGTTATTTGAAAAAATCCCATCAAATCGCATAGTAGCAAGCTGTTCCTCTGTTTGAATCAGGTACTCTGAATTTGACTCCGTTTTGTCAGAACTGTGGGGCTCATAAGAATATACATTCCAGCCTTCCGCACGAAGATCAGCCGTTGATGTATTCCAGTCACCCGCACCAAAATTAAGATATACGCCTGTTTTCTTCGGTTTCAGAGCGAAAAAAGCTCGCTTTTCGTGCACAGAAGAATCACCTTCAGAATAAACACGATAATGATGCTTATACTCTTCAGCAAGCTCCTCTGCCGTCAGCTTTAATATTTTCTCGTCGCCAAAAATAATATCGCACTCCGGACATTGATAACGAATTAACCGGCCACCGCCAAAAACACATAACGTCTTATATACTTGAAAGTCAGCCCTTTCCGAAGTATGCCCACAGAATTCACAACATAGATTCGCCGAAGAGTCCTCAAGCTTCATAGCAGCATCAGCACCTTCCCAAAAAATAAGATTTTGATGCCTCAATATCTCATCTTTAACGTCTCTCAAGCACTGTGCATACTGAGCTGACATAGCCTGAGTATACTGAGGTGATAAACATTGCGAAGACTGGGCTGAAAAATCTTGAAGGGGCTGGGGTTGGAGTTGAGGCGTTGATTCATAATGACGCTGAGTCCTTTCCAAGCTCTTCAAGGTTGAACGCTTTGCTATAGCGACATTGAGTGGTAGAAGCAAGAAGTTAACAATTTTATATATTTTAACTTGTAAACTCATAAATAAATTCCAGATAAAATTTTCACACTTGAATTGACCATCAAACCAGTCGCTATTTTCTATAAAAACACTTTATTCGTGATAATCATAAACTTTATAACCATGCTCTTTAACCAAAGAATCACACTCAGCTTCTTTTAAATCACACTCCATCATTTCACGCACTAATTCTGAGAAAGAAATGCGAGGCTTCCAGCCTAGTTTCTCGTGCGCTTTTGTAGGATCTCCCAACAATGTTTCTACTTCACTAGGTCTGAAATAACGCTCATCAACCGCAACAATACAGTTACCGTTTTGATCATAACCTTTCTCATCAACACCTTCACCTTTCCAAGTAATGGTAAGGTCAACATGTTTAGCCGCAATGTCGACAAACTCACGTATGCTATGTTGCTCACCTGTTGCAATCACAAAATCTTCTGGCGTATCTTGTTGCAGCATCAACCATTGCATTTCGACATAATCTTTTGCATGGCCCCAGTCACGTTTTGCATCCATATTTCCTAAAAACAAGCAGTCTTGAAGTCCAAGTCTAATCCGAGCTAAAGCACGCGTGATTTTACGTGTAACAAAGGTTTCGCCTCGCACTGGAGATTCATGATTAAACAAAATCCCATTACAGGCATAGATACCATAAGATTCTCGATAGTTAACCGAGATCCAATAAGCATAAAGTTTTGCAACCGCATAAGGCGAACGCGGATAAAAAGGCGTTGTTTCTTTTTGCGGAGTTTCTTGAACCAAGCCATATAATTCAGAAGTGGATGCTTGATAAAATTTTGTTTTCTTTTCCAAACCCAGAATACGAATCGCTTCTAAAATACGTAGCGCACCCAAACCATCAGTATTCGCTGTATATTCAGGCTCTTCAAATGAAACGGCAACATGACTTTGCGCAGCCAAATTATAAATCTCATCAGGTTGAACTTTCTGAATAATGTTAATTAAACTTAAAGCATCTGTTAAATCGCCATAATGCAAAATAAAACGTTTATCCGTGCTATGAGGATCTTGATACAAATGATCAATACGATCCGTATTAAATAAAGACGTACGTCTTTTAATACCATGGACAACATAATCTTTCTCTAGCAAAAACTCTGCTAAATAAGCACCATCTTGCCCCGTAACTCCTGTTATTAATGCAACTTTGTTTTTACTCATGCGCTCACTGCTTCCTCAGTATCAATTTTGTAACCTGCAGCTGTTGCATCTTGATAAAACATTTTAACTGTTTCTAAAGAATATTCAGATAAGTCTTTGCCAAGAAGGCTTAATTTATCAATGATGCTATTAGTCACTGTAATAATGTGGCAACCGATTTCATCAGCTTGCACAACATTATAAAGCTCGCGAGGACTAGCCCAAATCAATTCTAACTGTGGGTAAGGACGCATAATATCTAATGATTTTTTCATAATATCTAAGCAATCAACACCTGTATCTGCAATCCGTCCAGCAAAAACTGAAATATTAGCAGCAGGGCCGTTCGACAAAGCATCCGTTACAGCTTGCACTTGCTCTAAAGTAAATAACGCAGTTACGTTTTGTTTAACGCCTGCAGCTGCTAGTTCACGCACCATGTCGTAACATGTTTCGCCTTTAGTATTAGTCACAGGGATTTTGACATAAACATTTTCGCCCCAGCTTGCGATTTTCAAAGCTTGCTTTTTCATTTCAGCAAAATCATCAGAAAAGACTTCGAAAGAAATCGGATAATCTTTAATGGTACTTAAAATATCTTTAGCGAAAGCTTCATAATCGGTAATACCTGCTTTGCGCATTAAGGTTGGATTAGTTGTAAACCCTTTAACAAAAGGTTTGCCGTGCATTGCTAGCATGCCGTCTTTATCAGCGCCATCTGCAAATACTTTAACTTTTAAATTGTTTGCCTGTTCCATTTCTTGCTCCTCGTTAAGTTATAAACAGCTAAGCTGTTTGCGTCATTGTTTCAATTATCCACTGCGATGCTTGCAGCAAACTTTTCGTTTCTAAATCGTAATTCGTAGGGGATTTTTCGTCATAATGTTGATTAAGCCATATCGTTTTGCAACTTGCAGCAACGCCTGCTGCAATATCTTTCCAACGATCACCAATCATGACACTTTGCGATAAATCAATATTATATTCTTTCGCAGCTTCAAGCAGCAAACCTGCTTTAGGTTTTCGGCAGCCGCAATGATCGATGTCATCATGAAAACACACTTTAACTGCATCTAAGGGTAGTTTCGTACATAAATAATCATTAATAGCATTCACCGTCTCAACGCTTGTTTTACCGCGCGCAACATCTGGCTGATTGGTAACAACGATTAATTGAAAATTTTGCTGTTTTAAAGCTTGTAATGCGGGTAAAACATCTGGCGAGATAACAACCTCATCCACCGAAGCTGGCGGATAAGGCTTTCCCTCTTTAATCACAGATTGATTAAGAACGCCATCGCGATCTAAGAAAACAGCTTTATTCACGTTTAAACCACAACCTCTGCTTCTTCTACTGATTCCCACTTAGTTTCAGCTACCTTTAATTTAGGATGCGAAACCATTAAATGCCAAACGATGCCTTGAAAAGCTTCAGCGTGAGGCGTGACATGTGTGTTATTGACAACAGGAATCAAAACGCAAGCGTCTGCAACTTGTTTTGTGTAACCACCATCACGACTTACGATACCAATGGATTTAGCACCACGTTTTTTTGCAAGTTGTAATGCCTGAACCAAGTTAGGGCTCACATTATTTTCTAAATTACCGCCACCGACAGATAAAATGAAAAGCGTATCTTTATCATTTAAACGACTACCGTCTAACCAGTTAGCAAAAACGCTTGCCCAGCCTTCGTCATTCGTGCGCGCTGTAAGCTCTGAAACATTGTCCGTTGGTGCATACGCTTCAAACCCTGCAATTTTGCGAAAGTCATTAACCGCGTGAGATGCATTGGCAGCACTACCACCAACACCTAGAATAAATAATCGTCCACCTTTCTCGCGTGTGTCAGCAAGGACTTGGACTGCATTTTCGATAGACTCATGATCAAGATGATCAATCACTTGTTGTGCTTCTTTAAGAAATTGGGCTGAAAACGTCATAAATGGCTCCTTAAATCTATTACCGTAATAAACTATCAAGCTCTGCAATACCCTCATGCGAGCCTATCTCATAAAATCGCTCAGCCACTTCAAAACCGGCTAATTGATCCTTCTTTACTAACTCCGTATAAAACGTCGCTAAATCGTAAACTTGATTATCGGGTATAAGCGCTAAAGATGCCTGGCTTATCACCCCCAACCCATAATCAATATGCATCATTGTTGGCAAAAAATTGCGCTTATCATAGCAGCAAATTTTCCCATCGGCAAACACTATATTGCTTGTGTCATACTGCCCTTTATTGTTAAAAACTGTCATAAGCGCTTGTTTTTGTTGAGCAATATAGGAGTCTTGAACCGCTTTAAAATCACATGGCAAATAAGAGTCGCCATACATTACAAAAAAATCGCTTTTGAGCATAGAGGCTGCTTTTTTTATAGCTCCACCAGTCCCCAAAAGCTTATCCCCATCGAAGGAATAACGAACATTTAAGCCAAATGAGGCGCCGTTTTGAACATAGTCTTGAACTTGCTCGCCTAGAAAACCTAAGCATAAAACAACCTCTTCTACACCTTGCTGTTTCAATAGTCGCAATTGATGAGCGATGAAAGGCTCATCATTCACATCTAGCATGGCTTTTGGCACTTTTTCTGTGAGTGGGCGCATGCGTGTGGCAAGGCCTCCTGCTAGAATCATGACTGGTAATACTTTTTGCTTCATAAAACTTTTTACCCTACATCATATTTACGATTCTGCCACCACGTGTGTGCCATGAAAATCAAATTGGAAACGCACTTCCTGCAAACCTGCTTTTCGCATTGCATGACGTAGTGTCATTTTATCTTCAGAATAAAACATCAAAAAGCCACCGCCGCCAGCGCCAATCATTTTCCCGCCTAAGGCGCCATTTTTAAGCGCTAATTGATACCAGTCATCAATATGGCTGTTACTCATATTTTTAGAACGTTTCTTTTTATTTTCCCAATGGACATTCATTAAATTCGCAAACTCTCTTAAGTCGCCAGCCTCTAAAGCTGCCTTACTTTTTAGCCCCAGCTCTTTAACAAAATGAAGATTGTTAGTAATATCAGCATCATTTGTTTTGCTTTTGTCATCTTGCTCTTTTAAAATTTTCGAAGCTGAACGTGAATAGCCTGTAAAAAATAATAATAAATTATCCTCTAGATTAAAAAGCGTCTCTTCATCCAACTTTAATGGCGAGCATTTGACCTCTCCATTTTTCTCAAAGTCAAAACATGTAATGCCGCCCACAGCTGCAATATACTGATCTTGTTTACCAATAGGTTCGCCCAAGCGATCTATTTCAATATGACAAGCTTGCTCTGCAAGCTCCGTTTTATACACTAAATTCTTTTTGTGCGTATGTAGAATTTTCAACAACGCTGTTGTAAAACTTCCTGACGAACCCAGTCCTGTGCCCGCAGGAATATCGGCCATACTAGCAATCTCAAGATAAGAAGGATTTACATCTAGAAATTTAAAAGTTTCTCTAATAATCGGATGTTCAATTTCAGCGTCTTGCGAAACGTATTCTAATTTCGAATACTTAAGAATCAATTCCTCAACAAAGGTTTGATGCAAAGTAAGATAAACATATTTATCAATTGCCGCTGCAATTAAAAAACCGCCATGCTCTTCGTAATAAGATGGCAAGTCTGTCCCACCACCACCGAGTGAAATACGCATTGGGCTACGTGCAATAATCATAATTCTGATTCCTCATAAATCGTATCAACAATTTTTAATGCTTGATAAGCATCGTTAAGACTTGCCGCAGGCTCGCGGTCCAAACGAATATCTTCTAAAAATTCTTTAAACTCAACAGCCCATGAATTATCGGCCATAGGATATTCCCACATAGTTGTTTCAGGCGGCCCCATTTCTGGAAGCATTTTATAAAAAGATAAACGCTCTGTACCATAAGATCCACCTAAGCCCGAAAGATCCAATTTGCCATCACGCCCATAAATTTCCATTGAAAAAGTATTTTTCCATTCAGTGCAGCTGACATGTAAAAATGCCGTCTTTTTTTCAGGGGTTTTCATTAATAAAAAAGCATTATCATCAACAGGCATATCCCAATAATACGTATGAGCACGGCCTTGAACATCGGAAAAATCGCCTAAAATCCAACGTGAAAGATCAATCAAATGAACACCTTGATCGATAAGCTCACCACCACCTGATAATTCAGGCTTGGCACGCCACTCTTTTTCATAACCTAAACGGCCACCATGACCATAGCGCGCACGCACAAACATCAACTCACCAAGCTGTCCTTCATCAATAATTTTTTTCGCTTTTTGCAAACTGCGATGATAACGATGATTAAAACCCACTCGCGCTTTGACTTTATGTTTTTTCAAAGCATCTAACACAGGCTCGATTTCTTTATAAGATCGCGCCGCAGGTTTTTCGATAAGAATATGCTTATTTGCTTTGACTGAGGCTAAAGCAATTTCTGCAAGTGCGTTATGAGGCGTTGCAATAATAATAATTTCTGCATCTGAGTCATCAAGAAGTGCTTGCCAACTATCATAAGCTTTTGCATTAGGCGATTGACTTGCCAATGATTCTGCCGCTTTTAAATTGTAATCTGCGCAAGCAACGAGCTCCGCTCCTTGAAGATTATTCGCACGTTTTTTTCCTATAAAGCCGCAGCCAACAATGCCTACCTTCACTCTTTTTCTCCCCACGCATAACCACGCTCTTTTGGAATAATGCGTCGCAATGTATAAACATCTGTGTCTTTTAAATCATTTTCATATTTAGCAAGCGATTCCCAAGGATCCCATACTGCGCTCAGCAATTTGCCTGTAATGCCATCACTAGCAGGTGAAGCAAGATAGACACAAAGCGAGGAACCCAGCTCTAAAGAAGCCCCACCCGTTTCTTTCTGCTTAATCGACTGCTTGTAAAAAGCTTCTCCAACTTTTTCCGGCCCGGCCTCCAATATTTCATCAAGTAATCGCGTATTAAGCGCGCCCGGCGCAATAGAGTTAACATCAATGTTAAAGTCTTTCACTTCTCCTGCAAGCGTCTCAGCAAATCGAACAATCGCGGCTTTAGAGGTGGCATAAGCACTTAAATTCGGCATAGGCTTCGTTGCACCTCCACCTGATAAGAAAATAATTTTCCCGTAGTTTTTCTGTTTCAAATGCGGCAATACTGCTCTACATAAAAAAACGCTGCCTTTGATGTTTATATCAATAGCGTCACACCACTCATCCCAATCAATGGTATCAATACTTCCTTTGGGACCATAAATGCCTGCATTAGAAACAAGGATGTCTATCCCTCCAAATTTTTTTAACGTCTCTTCAACCAAGTGATTCATCTCATCCGGCTTAGAAATATCAGCTTTAACTGCTAACACTTGATTAGAATCTTTTGCCAAAGCAACAAGCTCTTGCTGAGCAAGCATTAAGGTATCGTTGTTTCGCCCACAGATAGCAACTGACGCGCCCTCAGAAACATAAGCTTTTGCAATTGCTAACCCTAATCCTTGGCTTGCTCCAGAAATAATTGCTCGCCGACCATTTAAACTCATGCTGATTCTCCTACTGAAAAATAACGAATTTTATCTGTTTTACCAATGGATTTTGAAAGGTAACCATTTGCATCAAACACAACCGGATTCTTTGATGACGCTTCAAAACTATCTTTGGATATCTCTTTAAACTCACCCCACTCTGTTGCAACAATAATTGCATCAGCTTTCTCTATTGCATTTAAAGCGGAGTCTTCAAGTTGAATTATATTCTTTAAATCATTCGGCAAAGTTTTAACTGCAGGATCAAAGGCTTTAACTTTTACATTTTGCTCAAACAAACCTTTACAGGTTTCAATCGATGAGGAACGCCTCAAAGTGTTTGTATTTGCTTTGTAAGTCAACCCTAACACTGCTACCGTCTTACCTTCTAGGTTACCGAGAACTTCTTTTACTTTGCGCTCAGCCCACTGCTTATGAATATTGTTACTCTCAATTATGGCGTTAAATAAATTGGCGGGCAAATCCCACTGCTTACTATTCTTTTTCAAAAACATCACATCTCTAGCAAGTGTACCACCGGCAAAAGCACTGCCCGGGCGAATATAGGCATGCTTACCAATGCGCATTTCACTTTTCAAACCCAGCTCAACTTCTCGCGGATCGGCACCAACATATTCGCATAAAGAGCCCAATTCATTAGCGAAAGTCACTGACATTGCCAAAAAAGTATTGAGCGCATGTTTTGTCATCTCAGCAGATTCTACCGACATCCAAACAAGGTTTTCCGAAAGCTTAGCTAAGAAAGGTGTCAATGCCTGCTTGTCAGCATCATTTTGAACACCAACAATAATTCGATCCGGATTTGTAAATACTTCTATTGATTTACCCAAGCGAAGATTTTCAGGAGAATATGCAAAACCTACCTGCTTATCAGGATAGTTTTGTTTGCATATTTCTTGCAACTCTTTTGTTGAACCCACAGGCAATTGCGAAGAAATTAAAACAACTGCATTATTCCTCACAAAAGGTAACAATTGAATAACTTCATTTTTCACATAATCAACATCCGCCTGGTCATCATCATCCACTGGCGTGTCGTAAGTAATCCATAAAATATCTGCCTCAGCAACTTCTTGAAGGTCTGCTGTATATTTTAAATTATTTTGAGCAAGAAGCTCATTGACCCCCGGCTCAAAGATGGGAGCAATATTCTTTTTCAAATCAGCAATGATTTTCTCATCAGGATCATAAGCTACAACATCAAAACCCGCTTTAGCAACACAAGTCGCTGTCACCAAACCTAAGTGAAACAATCCTATAACTGCAATTTTTGCTTGTGAAGGCATTTTCTTTACTCCAATTATTTACGCACGCTCTAAAACGCTTTCATTTTCCATTAAATATTCAACTGTTTTTATCACGCCTTCACGGATTGATAATTTTGGTGTCCAACCGAGGCTACGAATTTTACTGCAATCTAAAAAGATAAAAGGATTATCGCCAATCCAACCACGATCGCCACCAGTATATTGTAATTTAGGTTGAACACCCATACGCTCACTAATCCAACCAATTGAATTATTCACTTCACAGTATTCATCTGTTCCCAAATTGTAAACGCTCACTTTATCTTTTGATTTCTCTACTGCAAATAAAATCGCATCAATACAATCTTGAATATACAAATAAGATTTACGTTGTTTACCATTGCCCAGCACATCCAAAAACTCAGGATGCTCTTTTAATTGCTTATAAAAATCGAACACATGGCCATGTGTATAACGTTCACCTAAAATGGATACGAAGCGGAAAATACATGCTTGAAAACCAAACCCTTCACAATAGGCTTGAATCATGTTTTCACCCGCAACTTTTGAAGCACCATACAATGATGTTTGTATTGGGAAAGGTGCATCTTCAGGTGTTGGAATAACTTTCGATTCCCCATATACAGAGCCTGTCGAAGAAAAGGCAATGCGGCGAATTTCATTTTTACGCATCGCTTCTAACACATTAAAAGTCGCAATGGTATTTTGCTCTAAATCTCGACCAGGATGATCCGTACCAAAACGCACATCGGCATTTGCAGCCAAATGAAAAACAATATCGACACCGCCTTCCATTGCTTGCGTTAATGTTTCTGTATCTAACAAATCCCCTTTAACCAAAGTGAAGTTTTTGTGCTGTTTAGCTTGCTCAACGAACTCATCTAAACCTGTCGAAAAATTATCATAGCCAACAACTGTATGGCCGTCCGCCAATAAGCGGTCTACTAAATTACTTGCAATAAAGCCTGCAGCGCCTGTAACAAATGCTTTCATCATTTACTCTCTCTTTCTAGTTGATATTCATTATGGGTACTGGGTTTTGTAAAGACCCAAAACTTAGACATTAAATAACCCGTTCCAGCCGTTGCAGCAATTGATGCGGCCACGCCAAAGTAAGGCACTAATTTTAGCCATACGACAACAGCATGCATCACCATCAAGGTAACGCCATAATTAATTAAAACCATTGTGATATAACGAATGAGTTGTCGCCAGAAATGGCTACCATGGCTTTGAAAAGTCAAAAAGCGATTTCCTAAAAAATGTGTTAACACAGATATAAGATAGGCGATGGTCACGGCAACTTTATAATTCCAATGCATAACGCCATAAAGCAAAGTAAAAGAAAGGAAATAAAAAATAGCCGATGAAGCACCAACCGTCAAAAAGAACGCCAGGGTCCTTTTATCAATTAAACTCAACAGTCGTGAAAACGCTTGCGGCTTACTCTTCATATTCTTTTATCAACTCAGGGTTTGCAATTGATGCATCTTTATTTTCAACAACTTCATCGACAATATACATAGGACGCCGCTTAACTTCGTCATAAATACGACCAACGTATTCACCCATTAAACCAAGACACAATAACTGAACACCAGAGAAAAAAGTCACAACCAAAACCGTCGTTGATAAACCAGGCGACAAATTAAAGCCAATCAACTTTTGAGCCACATACCAAGCACCAATCAAAAAACTAAAGCCCGCTAATATAGCGCCTAATGCAGACATGATTTGAAGTGGCCGCGAACTAAAGCCAATAATACCATTAAGTCCAATTTTTAAAGAACCCGTAAAACGGTTGTAATTTCCTTTGCCCATCAATCGTGGATCACGATCATATTCGACAGCCACTTGCTTATAACCAACATACGCAACCAAGCCACGAAGAAATCCGTGCGTTTCATGCAAGCTTCGCAATGATTCAATGACTCGTCTTGTAATAATACGAAAATCACCTGTATTACGAGGAATTTGAATATCGGTAACGCGATTTATAACGCTATAACCGACGTAAGAAATAAGGCGCTTCAACCAGGTTTCGCCTTGGCGAGAACGCCGTTTAGCGTAAATAACTTCAAAACCTTCGGCAAGCTTGGGGTACATTTGCTCAATGACTTCAGGCGGATCTTGCAAATCAACATCAATAATCACGCAGCTTTGTCCTTTACAGCCCAAAATACCCGCCATAGTCGCCGCTGGCTGGCCAAATCGGCGTGTAAAGAGCATCAATCTGATGCGAGGGTCTTTGGCTATTTCTTCTCGGATGACTTCTTCGGTATTATCAGGTGAAGGGTCGAGACAGAACAATATTTCATAATTAAGCTTTAACTTATCTAATACCGCTTTCATACGTGTTAAAAATGGCTCAATATTGCCTGCTTCCTTAAAAACAGGTACAACTACTGAGAGCTGGATAGCACTACTTGATTTTTGGTTAGACACAGCCTTTTTCCCTTCAATAGTCGTCTCATAACAAAGCGCAGAATTATAGGGGAATCTTGACATAATAGCAACGAGAAACACTTCCAGTATGGAATAAAACTGGACAGTTTAAGCTTGCGCTTTATCTCTTAGCTTTTCTCTTCTTTTTCAAGAAAAAAGCAGCAATTGCAGCGAATAGAATACCCAACCAAGCTAATAAACTCACCCAATTTGCCCATCTCAAGCCATTGAAGGCCGCTTTGACAGTATAGCTGCCTGGAGCAAGCTTAATCGCTGTTAATATATTATTTTTATAAAGCGCTGGATAATAAGCCACTTTTTTGCCGTTCACTCTAATACTCAATAAATTCTGATAATAGTAGATAGGCAATTGGGGCTAGTATTGATAAAACAAGAACTGCAAAAAGCAAACAAACGAGAACAATCTCAGTGATTCCGACGGACGGACCGGAGTGTAAGTAACGAATTATTTTCCTCATAACTCACAGGCAAACTTCCTTAGAATCGCTCAAAACGGAAGGATACTACGCTTTCAAAGCGTAATATGTCAACACCAACTAAGAAAAACATCCTCCAAAGATGACATAACAACCCATTGCATTCAAAGTTGAAATTACTTAGTATGCATCAAGCAAGACAAATACAGGACAAAACTAATGCGTATAGGGATACCTCTATTACAAGAAGAAATCAATGGGCGATGCGGCTGGATAGCTGGCTTGCACTATGTTAAAAGCTGCTTAAATGCCCTAGCAACCTTAAACACACCTTTGATTGAAGAGGTTATCGTATTTATACCTTCTGATTTTTCCGAAAGACTACTCTCTTCAGACTTTGATAAAGAAGTTTCATGGCTAACACAAGTCAAAGTGCCAGAACAATCACCCGAAGAGACACGCAAGCTAATGGATACTTATCATTGTGATTTCTTTTTTCCACAGGTTTCAATTCCAACAATAGATTACCCCAGCAAGTGTATTGGCTGGGTGCCTGATTTCCAATATAAATACCTTCCCGAATGTTACTCTCAAGAAGGTATTGATTTCGCTGATTATATTTCTGTCTTTTTAGCAACCTATTGCAGCAAAATGATTTGCATTTCCCACGATGTAAAGAATGATTACAACCAATTTTTCCCGGAATTTAACAATGCAGTAGCCGTACAGTTTCGAGTATCGTTTTCCAGTGACGAATTAGATAACGACCCGAATACCGTTCGAGAAAAGTACAACCTTCCTAAAAAATTCATTTATTTCTCAGCACAGTTTTGGAAACACAAAAATCATAAACTCGTGTTTGAAGCCTGGAAAGAGCTTATCGAGCAGGGTTGTGACTACACATTAGTTTGCAGTGGTGCACCTCGCGACAATCGAGATCCTGACTACTTTCCTAAGCTAGAAGCCATGATGAAAAAAAATAATTTAACAAAAAATATTAGAATCTTAGGGTTTATCGATCGCACAGAACAAATTCAGCTATTTCGCTGCGCAAGTGCCGTATTACAGGCCTCTTTATTCGAAGGTTGGAGCACAACCATAGAGGAAGCAACAGCACTTGGAAAACCTTTAATCGTATCAGATCTTGATATTCACCACGAACAATGCGAAAACCGAGCATTCTATTTTTCAAAAAATGATCCGCAAAACTTAGCCACACTTTTAAAGCAAAAGTGGGGAGAGCTACCTGACGGATTTGATTTACAACATGAAACAAAAGCTCGCGAACAGTATGCAAACCTTATCAAAACATTTGCTCAAGAGCTCATGGCTTTATTTCAAAGCGTCATTGAAGATACGCAACAACCCAACAAACTATTACAACAATTAATTCTGCAAAACATGCAACTAAAAGCCAAAGAAGAAGTCATTAGCAATCTAACAAAAGTATGCAAAGAAAGAGAAGCACTTATACTCAAGCCAGGTCCTCAACTTGCTCAATCAAAAAACCTTGCTAGAAAAAAATTAGCGTCTCTTTTCAGCAAAATAAAACGTCGTTTAGCTCAGATGCGCTAACATTTAAATAAATGGTACTGTTGCGTTTGATAAACTAAATGGCAGCCCTGCAGACTCTTCTGTTTTTTCAAAGTAATCACAAACGGTGTGTGAACTGCTTTGGGTGCCGGCCAAGAGCGATAACCTACAATCGCTTTCCAGCTATCTTTAGTCCAATGTAAATGTATATTTGGATTGTTTCCCAGCTCAACAAGCAAAGGTAATGCAAAAACAACATTCTTCAGATCGACTGTAACAGCATGATGATTAAGAAGCTTTGTTAAATGCTGCATTTGTTGATGCGAAAATCGGTTTTGGCTATAACCATGAGCTTTCGTATAGTGCTTAATTGCACCAAAAGTTGCAGGGAGATGTATAACAAGCATAATAACTGGCAGCAATAGCCACCATTTCGATGCTTTGACTTTTAACTGTTTGTTGTCATACTTTTTATCCCATAATAAAGATAAACCTATAATCTGTAATGGGTAATAGATTCCAGACAGTTGATAGAGTATCCATTTTTTATTTAGAATGAGCAACGCCACCAACAAGACTAAAGGCGTAAGCAACAGACTTAAAGCTACAGCATTCTTTCTTCGATGAGCAATAACAAGCCCTACAATAGATACTAAAAAAGTTAGCACAAAGGCGATAACGAAAAGCGTAAAATGCCAATGCACAAAAGGCAAACCATCGGCATCTCGACCAAAGCTTAAGTACGTTGCTATAACTTTATACCATGGCGCGGGAACTTGTGAGGCAAGGCCAAATGGAACGGGCCTAGCAACCACACCCGCAGAAAAAACTAATGCGAGAGCTATCAAGCTCCAAAAACAAAGATGATTTTTCCACTCAGAAAAAGTCAATTGCTTATTATAAACTCGGACACTAAGCAAGTAAATCGCGCCTATAGGAATTAAAAATGCAAGCGCAGCATTTGCTGGGTAAATGCCTGCAATAATAAAGGCTAGCGCACAAAGGAATAAAACATAAATAAGCCTGCATTCTTTGATTGAAAAAAGCAATCCAATCAAGAGAATAAAGGAAGGATAGGCAAACACATTCCCCAACAGTCCTCTCATTACTGATGCATACCAAATATTTGTTACACACCCTATCACAATAATAATAAAAGTTGTTCGAGAAGAAGAAAATAAAGCCGCAATACCAAGACTAGCAACCATTAACAGAATAGCAACAGCAGGATAATAGGCGAACATACCGCTAAGCCCTAAGCTTTTGCTTATAATAGCTAAAAAGATAAAGCTACCAAACCGAGGGTCGCCAGCATAAGAATAGGCAGGCCAGCTCTGATAAGGTAATGCTGAAGAAAGCTGAGGAAGTCCTGAACGACCATGAGAAGCTAACCAATCAGCAAGCTGTGCGTACCCCAAGTGATCAGTACCATCCATGTAAATAAAGCCGGGACTAGAAAAATGCAAAGTTGTATAATTCGTAATATAAAAACTGAAGAAAATAACAATGAGCGCAAAAACAAATAAAGATACAAGTTTTTTATTAAAAGAAATTTTATAATAGATAATCGCAAGTAATGTGACGATACTACCTGTAATGCTCATTAATATAAAAGAGGTGAAAATAGAAAATCCTAGAAAGCTATATAAAACAGCCGCGCCTCCGACAGAAAACAAAACCCCTATTTGTGGCGAAGCAAATGCAATGTAGGGCAGGTTTTTACGAAAAGAAAAAAGCAAAAAACCACCGATCATTGCAAACAAACACAGCAGGCTAAAAATTAGCAAAAACTCTTTTGCAAACATTAACAATTTATTGACTCCCTTTCGCGTTTTTTCTCACAAACACTGTAAAATTTCTTTTCCCTATCGGATAAGTCTCTAATGGCAAAAAATATTGATGAATATAAGCCATTAACTTTGGTTTCATTTTTTCTACAGAAGTATTAAATGGGTAATATGCCGCTGGCTTTGGGCCTGAAGCTTGAAAAATCACCATATTACTTTTTTTCAAACTTTTTATTGCCTCAGGATAAGAAATAGGGGAAACACTGTTGCCACCCAACTGTTCTATATTAATATTTAACATCACATGATGCTGTTCATAATAAAAAACCTTTATCGATGCCCAAGTCAAATACCCTTGAAGCTGATCAACTGATAGGTTCACTCTAGGCAGCTTGTGTTTAACAATATAATGACCAACATCATTATACATTCGATTAATTTGCTCTAGCTTTTGCTTTTGAACAGGCCGCATAGAGTGAGCATAAAAACGCGTTTGATAACTCATAGCAAAAACAAACACTAAGACACTTAAAACGGCGCACGCTATTGTTAAAAATCGTGAAGACTTTAGTGCAAGAACTGGAGCCATGACGAGCCACACGGTTAACCAAACAATCGGCACAACCACAATGCTCCCAACTACGGCTGACTTACTTGTATCAGTTGTTAAGACACATAGCGGTATTAAAATAGCTAATAATAAATAAAGGGATCCTTCACTAAAGATATTGGCTATCACGCTTTGTTTGATCGCTTTTCTATAGATAAAACTCAAATATGCGCCAAGAATCAAAAGCCCAACAACCCAGGCAATAGCATGAAGTCCTATCTGAGAACGTAAAACGTTATAGGGGTAAAAAAACAAAGCTTCAATCCAATCATGAACACCTACGGCAGCTTCACGAATGTTTTTTTCATTACTAATCACATGAAAAACAATATAATAATTATAGAGAGCAAGTCGACTCACCCATAAAAAAGGAGCTATAAATAAAAAAACAATCAACTGATAAATAAGCAAATTTTTAATGCGCATTTTTATATCTGCTTTAGCAGGACCTTTGGCCCATCGAAGATAAATTAACCCAAGAATCAAGAGCGCAAAAAAAACAGCAAAAAGATAAGCGCTGGTAATAACACGCAGCAATACTAATGCACCAGCAGCAAAAGCTGCCACTAAAGTACGCCCGCGGCTTAAAAAAACACGTGAATTTAATACTAAAGTAGCAACAATGCCATACAAGCAGAACGCCATAAAATCAACACGGAAATCAAACAAACCACCAGAACTATTGAAAGGCACCCGCATCAACAATAACAAACCGATAATTAAAACACTAAAATACCATCGCCGAGTAAAACGGCGCAAAGTCAGCAAAACAATTATCTGCAATACAGCAAAGTAAAAAAAATTCAAACTTAAAGCGCTGAACCTTGAAGCACCAAACAAAAGAAACCAAGGCGCTGTTTGCCAAATAAACAAGGGGCCCGTTGCCAAACCTTCTGAAGATAAAAAACCATGAATAAACCCCGCGTGCTTAATTTTTTCATATTGAGCATATACAATCGGTAAAAAAGAAGCTTGATCAAAGTTTGCGGGATAGAAAGGCGTTATGTTGGCATGCGCATAGATATAAAAACCGATAAATTCCAAAAGAATAAGCGCAATAAAAAAAAACCAAAACAACCCTGAAGTTTTAACTGATTGCCGCATCCTTGAAACCCACTTGTTTTTTACGCCGTATACATTAATAACGCAGCAATTTAAACCGATAAAGCTTTTGACAAATTACATGCTTTAAAAGATAGTTTTTTACAGCTTTATTAATCTCACTTCGGAAAAGACGTCTACCTGCACAACGTTGACGAATAATAGTCATTTCCTTTTCACCAAGGTCATTAATTAAAGCTGAAGACTTTTGTAATTGATGCACGCGAAATGCGCCCAAGAAGCGAGGCAAACGTACAAATTTAGCTCCAGCATCACGGAAACGCACGATTAAATCCCAATCCATAGCAAAACGAAAGCTTTCATCTAAGCTACCACCAACTTTTTCCCAGATACTTCGACGCCAAAACAAGGTTTCTTGTGGAATAAAATCTGCAAAACTTAGAACTTTGTCATCATGCCTAGGCAAGACCCAACGTCCAACCTCCTCACCCTGGCTATCAATCAGTATACGATGACCATAAATCACATCAACTTCAGGATGCTCATTAAAGTAATTAACAATATAGTTAAGCGCGCCAGGTAATAATAAATCGTCGGAATTCAAATAAGCCATAATTTCACCGCTTGCATGCTGAAAACCTAGATTAATGGCATTAGTTTGCCCCTTGTCTTGCTTAGACTCCCAATGAAGAATCTCTTCATCGTGGTTTTTTAACACATTGACGGTGCTATCTTTAGAGCCACCATCTTGAACAATATACTCTAAATTTGGATAATCTTGACTTATAATACTCTCAATCGTTGCTTCTATATAATCTCCTTGATTATAAGAAGGAGTCACGATCGAAAGCTTAGGGGTTTTTGTGAGTTTTATTTTCTTCATATAGTGTGGCGGGAAAATAGGCTTCGTTGGGGCATGTAAACTTTTCAAATTTAAACGGCTAGCAACAAAGCGCTTCAACCTCTTAATAGTAAAGTGCTCCCAACCCAGCTCTCTTTCCATTTCATGCACTTTTTCACTTAAGCTCTGGATTTGCTCATTTAACAAGCGGACTTCTTCAGCAAGCTTATTTTCCTCAGCTGATGACTTCTCGATTACCTCTTGCTCTTTGAGCAATGTAACTTTATTTGATTTCATTTCTAGCCTATGAACCTAATTAAGTTGAAAAATGATCGTCAAACTATCAAAATTCCCCGATCATGTCCACAAGAAGTTATTGCTCTTTGCATTCTTCGCTGATCGCTCTAGCCACTTTCAGAAAGCTAAATTATTGACTACATCTATTGAAACCCATGCAATGAAACGATATCATGCCACGCCATTAAAGGAGATAACGTCTTGGACAAACACCATAAAATTTTTGTTGCAGGCCATAAAGGTCTTGTAGGTTCATCAATTGTTCGATTATTACGCAGCAAAGGCTATGATAATCTTTTATTATGTGATCGTAAAAAGGTTGATCTAACCTCCCAACCCCAAGTCAATGCATTATTCGAACAAGAACGTCCAGACTATGTTTTTTTAGCTGCCGCTAAAGTAGGCGGAATACACGCCAATAACACTTATCGGGGCGAATTCATTTATGATAACCTTATGATTGAATGCAATATTATTGAAGCTGCTAGACAGCATGATGTCAAACGGTTGTTGTTTTTAGGTAGCTCTTGCATTTATCCGCGCAATTGCTCACAACCCATGAAAGAATTAGACTTATTAACAGGCGAACTAGAAAGAACCAACGAGCCCTATGCAATCGCTAAAATTGCAGGCTTAAAGCTATGCGAAGCCTATAATGATCAGTACGGCACGTCTTTCGCCTCTGTTATGCCAACCAATTTATATGGCCCTAATGATAATTTTGATTTAAATAATTCCCATGTTTTACCTGCTTTATTGCGCAAATTTCATGAAGCCAAAGAAGAAAGCGCATCCAATGTCACTGTCTGGGGATCCGGATCACCCAAGCGAGAATTTCTCTATGTTGACGATATGGCAGAGGCCTGCTATTTCGTCATGCAACAAAATGATTTTACAGGTGTAGTTAACGTTGGCTCAGGGCAAGAAATTTCTATTCATGAGCTAGCTACTCTCATCAAAGAGGTTACGCAATTTCAAGGCGAACTCGTCTTTGACTCAAGCAAGCCAGACGGCACACCAAGAAAATTATTAGACATAAGTCAACTTTCTCAAATGGGTTGGCAAGCTAAAACTCAGCTTCATGAAGGCATTCAACAAGCCTATAACTGGTATTTAAAACAAACCGCCTTAACAGAACGATAGCAAGACGCGAAATAGTTTAAACAAGAAGGTTAATATGATCTTCTCAAAATTGGATATACTAAAACTATGTACCTCTTCATTTTCTTTCAAACATTCCTTCTGGTTTTGTTATATAGCTTAGTTGGCGGCTGGATTTTAATACCCTTTTATAAGTCTTTGCGATACCCTGCATTCATTGCACCTCTAACTGGCATTCTTGTTTCAGTCATTACTATTAATGGACTTTACACGCTACTCCAGTTTTCAATGCACTCTGCTGTGCTTATTACCTTTTTGGTTTATACCTTATTAACATTATTAACATGTGTTTATTTTCGCTCTCAAATAAATTTCAAACAAGTAGCCTTAATGATTGCTATCACAGCCATCATTGCTTTGCTTTTTAGTTACCTTTGTAATTATGCAACTATTGTTAATCATTCCCCAAGCCTATTATTTATGGATGGAACAGACCAATCTGGCTATATACAAATGGCAACTTGGCTAATTAAACACCCAGCCAATACACTGCCCGTACTTTCTCCTTCCGTACCTTATCAAAGCTGGCTAAACTGGATGTATTTCTTTGATGCGCGCCTAGGAATAAACACCTTTCTAGCCTCAGTTGCCACACTGCTACATACACAGCCTTTTTGGGCTTTCGATCTTGCAAGCACTGTTATCGTTAGTGCTGCAATTCTAACAATATCAGGGCTTTTTTCTCGCTCCAGAACAACACTACTGCTGCTGATTATTGGCACGGCAACGTGTTTTTGGTTTGCGTATAGCCGAGATGGTTTTTTCGGTCGGTTATTAGGTGCGCCAGCAGATATCTTAGTTGTAGGCTTATTTCTTACTCTTAAACGACCACTTAATTTACTTGCGATTACCGCGCTGAGCCTACTTGCATGCGCCGCATCAATTTGTTACCCCGGGCAAGTACTAGCCATGACAGTGTTTTTTGTTGCTGTGGTATGGTGCCCTCTCCTTGCTCTTAAACATCTTGGTCGCAAAGGAAACACCTATCAACCCTTTACAACTGAAATGCCACTCGCCTTTTTGTTGATTTTAATCTCCATTGCAGCAACAGGGGCACTGTCTCATGCAGTATTTAAGCTAACTGGACAATCTGCAACATCAATCCCTTGGTGGCAAATTATAGCAAAAGTTTTGGGTATTTTAGACCGGCATCAAGTACCAAACTGGATGACGCAATTTCGAATTATAGGGCTCACCTCTGCTAGTTTAATCATTAGCATTATTCTCTTGGGTTACTCCTTATTTAAACGGCGCGCAATAGCTTCAACTCTAATGGCCAGCTCTTTACTGATCCTGCTTTTCTTCTTTGTTACACCCGATGCTTTAGGAAAATCCGTACTGTTTCAACTCTCAGGTTTTCTTTATCCTTTGACGCTATTTGGGGCTGCCTGGTTATACGATGATACGCGCGCGCCATCTTGCAAAAGTACTTTGATTAATAAAAGCTGGATTATACTCTTACTAATCGTTATTTTAATTGCAATGAGACTACCACGTTTTGCATCATCGATTAACCGATATGCCGGCTCAGGAATGACTAATAATTTTTCTAAGCGAGACATTAAAAAGTTAGCCCACGCAACCAAAGGTAAATTAGTTACGGTAGGCAAGATTGATACTAACTTTTTCACTATCCCTTTACTCGTTGGCCTCCACCCTTATAAAATAAATTTACAATGGAGCCCCACCGCATGGAAAGCCGTTGTAGGTTACCGCAATTGGCCTGCTCCCACATTAAAACCAACACCTTGGCGAATTGAATTAGCAAAAACACCTTTAAAGCGAGGCTGTTCCGTTCAACTCAAAACCCAGTGGTACCAATTATTATATTGTCAAAATCAAAATGAACCCAACACAACGAGAGACAAATAAATCATGCTCAGTAATATTTTTGCCTTTATCTTACCTCTATTATTAGCCTTTTATTGGGGCGTCGTGGGCTATGCTGCCCTCGCATTATGTTATACGCAGCGCTCTACTACTCGTAATCTTTTATTAGCGCCAGCTCTTGGTCTCGCCATCACAATGGTTTGGGTTTTTCTTGGCAGCTGGTATGGCTTCCCCGTAAAATCATTTGCCGTAACCCTAAGTTTGCTTTTATTTTTTGTAAGTCTCGCTATTTTATTTTGGCGCAAGCCCATTACTTCATTTCGCCGTTACTGGCCTTTTTTGTTGCTCTTAATTATAGGCTTGCTTGTCGTTGGCTATCCTTTATTGAAATACGGCTTTAACTGGATCGCATTTGCCAATGATGATATGTCGAATTATGTTTTAGGTGCCTTGCGGTTTCTTAATCACCCCTATCGCAGCAATCTTAACGTGCACTCACTTGTACAAGGCACAGACTATAGCACCATCTACTGGTATTTAAATGTAGCGTCACTATCACGAAGCGGCAACTTTCTCTTACTAGCTTGGCTAAGCGCACTAACAAAACTCAACCCACTATCTTTATTTATGCCTTTAATTATGGCTATGCAAGTAGCCGCTTGGGGGGCTTTAGCTGCCCTGGTTTACAAAGGCAAAAACTCTCTCAAGATCGCCCTATGGGCCTTAACTTTATTTATTTTTTCAGCACTTTCTGCTTTGGGCCTTTATTATCAATTAATAGCACAGGCTTCTGGCGTATGTATTATGTTATTGCTCATTAACTTGTTATTCCAACTGGAGTTCAGAGGTAGCGTTGCGCGGACAGTCCGTCATGCTTTGCTTGGTGCAGTTGCTGGTGCCTCCATCTGTATGCTTTATCCAGAAATTAGTGGATTTGTAGCGCTTGGTTATATCTTCTATATCGTTATAAATGTTCTAAAGGGCTGGCGCCCAGACAAACGTTTTTTCTTATTCATCCTAATTGTTCTTGTAGTCTTATTTGCTATATTAGGACGATACTCCATTAACTATTTCCTTTATGTGCTTCTCCAAGCAAAAGGAGGGATTCACTCACACCACTTTAGCTTATTTCCATATTTCCTAACACCCATGGGATTATTTTACTTTTTCGGTATTCTACCGATACCATCTGCACCGCCCATGGGCACCTATTTTCTCATCTTCCTAACGGGGATTTGGTTAATTTCGTTTGCCCTCTTTGTGTTTTTTATTTATCAAGCTGTGAAGCAATACTGGTTTAAGCGTACTTTTGCTTCCGTATCCATTGTCATGTTAATCATGCTAGGCGTATTATTTCATACTCACTCAGGCTTTGGCTTATTCAAGCTTGCCATGTACATACAAGCATTTATAGCCGTAATATTGACAGCAGGGGTTTATGAAACTTTTAAGAATCGCTATTTCATGCGCCTGTCGATCCCCATTTTAATTCTTCTCCCCCTACTTATTCTTAACTGTTTTTCTCTTTTAAATTATAGAAATGCGAGCGAAGGCGCTCTCGGTGGTTTTGCTCAAATACCCTATGGCTCAAAGGGAGGCTTATCTTCAGAATTAAGTGAACTATCTAAAGCAGGAGCATCCAATACCACCCACCTTTATATCGCTAGCAGCAATCTTGTTATTCAGAAACTGGCGCTTGCGTACACGACCAACAAGCCAACTTTTATCTTAGGTCGTCAGTTTTTGTTACACAACTTTCCCAAAGGTAATACTGCAGGCTCCATTGGCCCACTCTATCCAAAACTAGAACCCAAAGTTTATAAACAAACAATAACTACAAGAAAATCTATTCAAGGACTTCTAAAAAAAGAAAGCTTTCTTATTGGACACAACAAGAAAGGCCGAGAAATACAAACAAGCTTCGAACAACTTAATAAAAAGCCCGCAAAAAAAGGCTTATACCTTCTAAACACACAAAAGCTCGATATTATAAACCGCTGGCACCCATTTGCTCGTCAAAATAAAAATGTTGTATTAATGCCTGATAACCAACTTCAGAATACTCTAGTCTTTACACAATCTAGTTTAGGAGAGAACTACTATTTTGGCGCCGGACCTCGTATAGGACTTTTCCAGACACAAGCTGACCATTATTATCCACACTCATCAGGCTATTCCGGTTTAGGGCAGTATTTATTATTTGAAGTCATACATCCAACAAAAAACCCAAGAATGCTGATAAGCGTATCATCAACTTTAACGCCGGATCATCAACAAAAAATCCCTCCCATAACAGTTATTGGCCAAGGCGTTTACCATTTTAATATACTAGGAATGGGCTCTGGTCGAATTGTTTCCGTACCTATAACGCCTCGAAAAATCAATGGACGTTATTATATATTACTCAACATGGGAAGAGCCGGCAAACATTACCCTAATCGTCGAAGAGGATTGTTTAATTTCTATGGGAAAAGTGTAAAGAGTGATGATCGCCATCTTGCAGCCTTTGGCCGTGATATTTCTTTAATTTCAACAAAACAATATAATGCTATCACTCCACCAACACAGGTTGCTCATTTTCCCAAAGGTTTAGCGAATCGTGATTTATTATATTCGGGATGTTATGAGGATGGCTGGCTTTCACCAAATAGTTGGTGGAATTTGAGCAAGCCTGCAAACTCTCACGTGTTACGAATAAAAGGAAGCATTCCTATATCTAAGGACAAGGATCATCGAACACAAATAACAGTTAAGGATAATCGCGTCGTTGTTTACAAAGGCGAGTTATTAAAAGCAGGCGTGTTTGACTTAGAAATTCCAGTTAAAAATCACTCGAAGAAGCAACATGTTTCAATTGCCTTTAGCAAGTCGCTTACTTTACCTAAACCCGACGGCAGGGTGGCGGGCGCACGATTAAGCTTCATTGGTTTTGTATAGCAAAAAGGCCTAGTGAAGACCCGTCTCCCCTGCGGGAACACAGGGGTCCTATTGAATACCTAAAGATCTCTGTGCTCCCACAAAAATGGCTTACTTAAGCCGTCTAAGCCTGAGCCGCTTTTTTTAAAAAATCGCCCAAAGAATTAGAATGATAATAATGGCAATAACGACACTCGCAACAGGATTGTCTTTAATCCAATCAACGAACTTATTCACTGAATCACCCGATTCTTCGCCACTATCGTCTTTCTTTGGTGCATCCTTTTTCACAGGCTTTTCTGTCGCATGTTGCTCATGCTTATGTTCTTGGTTTTCATTGTCTTTATGTTCGTCGTTCATTACGGCACTCCCTCATCTAATTAAACCAAGCAACGCAAGATTGCGTTTACCTATATTCAGTATTAACCAAAATATGGAAATCGCCAAGTATTTGAGCGAAATTAATTAATTTATTTAATAGGAGCCAAGTCTTGCCTTTAGAGATTAAGCTATAGCTGCTGCAAAGCCTCTCTCACGAGCTCTTCAGTACTGAGCCCTGGGCGTAAAAGCTTATTAATCAACTTCTTAGCATCTTGAGATTTATAGCCTAGCGCTTCTAGAGCGCTCATGGCATCGCTCGCAGCGCTGCAACCTATTGAATCAAAAGAAGAATCTCCATCAGAAGCCGCCTCATCCCCAAGCTTCCAAGCATCTAACTTATCTCGCATCTCTACAATAAGACGCTCAGCTGTCTTTTTACCAACACCAGGGATACGTACCAAGCTTACTGTATCATTGCTTAGAATACTTTCTACGAAGCCTTGCGGCTCCATACTGGACAACAGGGTTAGGGCTAATTTCGGCCCTACGCCGTTAACCTTAATAAGCGTGCGGAAAAGCTTTCGTTCACTTTCTTGATAAAAGCCAAAAAGTAAGTGCGCATCTTCTCGAACCGTTAAGTGAGTGTGCAAGCTGATTTCCGCGCCTTCTTCGGGTAAGCGGTAGAACGTTGTCATTGAGGCTTCGATTTCATAGCCTACGCCATTGACGTCTAATAATAAAAAAGGAGGATGTTTTTTTAAAATTTTGCCTTTTAGCCATCCAATCATTTCAACTGCTCCTATTTAAAAATCTAGTGCTTCCAATATCCCGAATGGTGGGATTTTTGCGTACGCTTTGAACCCATCCTACCGCAACCTTCCGTGACGAATACCTTTCGCACCACCAAAATTCGCTAAACTTTGATGACTGTGTGCATGACAAATCGCAACCGCTAATGCATCGGCGGCATCACTTTGCGGTGCTTTGGGTAAATTTAATAAACGACAAACCATGGTTTGAACTTGGCTTTTGTCCGCACCACCATAACCTACAACTGATTGTTTGATTTGTCTTGCTGAATATTCAGCCGCACTTAACCCTAGTGATGCAGCTGCTACAATGGCTGCGCCTCTTGCTTGACCTAGTTTAATTGCACCACCTGGGTTTACATGCATAAATACTTGTTCGACAGCTGCAACTTCTGGCTTAAATTCGCTAACCACTTGATGGATGCCCTTGAAAATACAATTTAAGCGTTCGCCGATTTCCTCACCGCTAATTCTGATGCAACCTGAATCTATATAGATAAGTTTATTGCCTTCTAACTTGATCACGCCGTAGCCTGTGATTCTTGATCCTGGGTCTATGCCTAAAATGATTGGCAACATTCTCTCCTTGAAAAATGGTTTTGTTGGCGGGGGTTTTTGCTCCGCAAAAGAACCCACCCTACACGATATTGAAAATTTTTACGTATGGATGTAGGGCAGCTTCTTTTGCGGAGCAAAAAAATGCCACTATCCTTAGCCTAATTCGTTTAGGACTTCGTCGCTTACATCTGCATTTGAATATACTTCTTGAACGTCGTCAAGGTCTTCTAGTACATCAATTAATCTTAGCATTTTTTCGGCGGCATCTTTATCGAGTGAAACTTTTAATGAAGCCTCCATCGTTACTTCGAAATTATCTGGGGTAAAGCCTGCTTTTTGCATCTCATCTTTAACATTGGTAATTACTTCTGGTTGTGTAATGACATCAATAGAACCATCATCGCTCACTACAACATCATCAGCGCCCGCCTCTAGTGCCGCTTCCATGACTTTATCTTCATCTGCACCAGGTTCAAAACTTAAAATGCCTTGCTTTGTAAACATGTAAGCAACTGAACCATCCGTACCAAGATTACCGCCCGCTTTTGAAAAGGCGTGCCTTACTTCTGCAACCGTTCTGTTTTTATTATCAGTTAAACAATCGACCATCACGGCAATTCCAGAAGGACCATAACCTTCGTAACGTATTTCTTCTAAGATAACACCGTCATCTTCACCTGCGCCTCGCTTAATTGCACGATCAATGGTGTCACGCGTCATATTCGCAGCTAAGCCCTTATCAACCGCTAAACGCAATCCAGGGTTTGCCTCAATGTCGCTTCCTTGTTTCGCTGCAACAGTGATTGCTCGAATGAGCCTTGAAAACAACTTACCCTTTTTTTTATCTTGCGATGCTTTGCGATGTTTGATGTTCGCCCATTTGCTGTGACCTGCCATTTCCGTCCTCTTTGATTTAAGTTAAAAATATGTAGGGTGGGTTCGCGAGCGTAGCAAGCAATCCCACCATCGGGAGCATCCTAATAATGGCGGGATTTTTGCGTACGCTTTGAACCCACCCTACCCCCTTTTTTCTACAGGGGTCAATCTTGTATCGGAGCTCCCCCAGGGTTGCAGCGCTTAAGCGTGCTTTACCCTGGACTAATTTATTTGAGCCTTTCAGGCTCTTTTAAGGTGTTTCTATTCCTTTTGTTTTTCTTTTAGTCTTATGCCTACCTCTAGCAGTTGTTCTCTTGACACCTCTGCGGGTGCGTCTGTTAATAAGCACGCGGCTGTTTGTGTCTTTGGAAATGCGATGACATCTCTAATATTCTCAGAGCCTGTCATTAGCATTGCGATGCGATCGATACCAAACGCGATGCCACCGTGTGGAGGGCAACCGTATTTTAATGCTTCAAGCAAAAAGCCAAATTTATTTTGTGCCTCTTCTTTTCCGATGCCTAAAATCTCAAAGGCTGCTTTTTGCATTTCAATATCATGAATACGAATCGAGCCGCCGCCAATTTCAAAACCGTTTAACACCATGTCATAAGCGCGCGAATTACATTCACCAGGATTCGCTTTCATCTCTTCAACGCTCGCGCTCGTCGCAGTAAAAGGATGGTGAAGCGCATGCCATTTACCTTCAACCATTTCAAACATAGGAAAATCAACGACCCAAGCAGGCGCCCAATCGCTTTTAATTAATTTCAAATCATGACCGAGCTTCGAACGCAATGCGCCCATCGCATCATCTACAACTTTTCGCTTATCCGCGCCAAAGAAAACAATATCGCCTGTTTCAGCATTAACCCGTTTTAAAATCGATTGAATTACTTCTTCATTTAAAAATTTCAAAATCGGCGATTGCAAACCACTCATGCCTGCAGCAAGATCATTCACTTTAATATAAGCCAAACCTTTCGCGCCATAAATGCCGACAAACTTTGCATAGTCATCTAATTGTTTCCGTGTTAATTGCTCGCAACCTTTTGGTAAACGTAAAACAACAACACGACCATGAGGATCTTTAGCAGGCCCTGCAAAAACATTAAACTCAACGTCTTTTACCAAATCAGCAACATCAACCAATTCAAGTGGAATTCTTAAATCAGGTTTATCACTACCATAACGCGTCATGGCTTCTGCATACGTTAAACGTTTGAATTCAGGAAGCTTTACATCAAGCACTTCTTTAAACACTTGACGAATCATTTTTTCCATTAAGTCTTGGACATCTTTTTCTTTAATAAAAGACATTTCAAGGTCAAGTTGCGTAAATTCAGGCTGCCTATCAATACGCAAATCTTCATCGCGAAAACATTTAACGATTTGATAATACTTATCCATGCCTGACATCATTAACAATTGCTTAAACAATTGCGGTGATTGTGGCAGGGCAAAAAATTTATTTTCATGTGTACGACTTGGCACAAGATAATCACGCGCACCTTCAGGTGTTGCTTTTGTTAACATAGGCGTTTCAATATCTAAAAAATCATCCTTATCTAAAAAATGGCGAATAGAACGAACCAATTTCGCACGCGTTTCCAAACGCTTAAACATTTCAGGACGACGCAAATCAATATAACGATGTCGAAGCCTCACTTCTTCACTGACTTGCTGATGTTCATTCAAAGGGAATGGCGGTGTCGCGGCTTTATTGTGAATCGTCATATTACTCGCAATAATTTCAACTTTACCGCTGGGCAATTCAGCATTAATCATACCTTCAGGGCGAGGATTCACTTTACCTGTCACTTCAATCACAAATTCACTACGTAAGTTTTCAGCATCGTTAAACAATTCATTAGCATCCGGATTAAAAACCACTTGGACTAAGCCTGTTCGATCACGAAGATCGACAAAAATAACGCCGCCATGATCACGTCGCCTATGAACCCAGCCACATACCGTGACATCTTGGCCTAATAAGTGTTCTTTGACTTCTGAACTGTAGTGAGTACGCATGTTTTTTCCTATTCTAGAATTGCTTTATGCCCATTAAATGGGGTTTGCTATCTTACGCTGAGCGTGGGATGGGCGCAATAGGAAGAAAAAAACTAGCAATAACGATTTAAATTTAAGTTAACACCTATAACGGTTAACAACTGAACATTACATTGTCCCACAAACCTAAAAAACTGCTGCTATAAAACCACATCTGATGTAAATGGATTTCTTGATAGCTGTTACCATTAAAGTAGTGCAAGCAGTGACGCTAGTGATGCGGAACATCATCATCACCATGGTCACTCTTGGTAAAAACTAACAAAATAGATCACCTCAAGAAAAGTAAGCTATGGCTTACAAAGATAAGTTTATATATTTCATAGTGTTACACCGCTCTTCTATTTTAAAGGCTAAAAATTTGAAATTTCCCGCCTAAAATCCAAAAAAACTTACAAAAAATTATCAATATAAATCAAAGAATTACATTATAAACCCCCATTCTATGTAAAAACTTGTAAGAAATTGCTTACAGGCTTGTAATCCCTATGGTAATATCTAAATCAAATAATAATACTGAAGTGCGGACAGGACATTTCTCCTTCCCCTCCGGCCCTGGGGAAGGACTCTCTCTTAAAAACAAGACTGGCCAAGTTTTAGGAAAAAGAAGATGAAAAAAACAGTATTAACTTTTGTATCAGTAGCACTATTAACTACAGGTACAGCTTTTGCAGCCAAACCTAATAGCTCGCAAACAGCAATCAATCAATTACAAAAACAAATTCAAGCCGTTCAAATAAATGCAACGAAACAAACGGCTTATGCGACAAAAGCGCTTGATGCTAAGTTTGATAAACAAATAGCCATGCTACATACAGAAATAGAGCAGTCTCAAGCTGTTAATAATAAGAATATCGCCACCCTTCAACAACAAATGAAAGAATCTAATGCCACCCTAGAAAAGCAACTACAAGGACTAGAAAAACAACTAGCGACTGTAAATACCCATTTACAAAGTGAGTTGCAGCAAGTCCATAATACTAATAAGAAATAGCTAAGTTACTTTAATAATAATATAACTCTCGCTTTTAGCCGGCTTAACTGCCGGCTTTTTTTTGCCTATGAGAATAGGCATAGGCACTGACGAGCAAAGACCCAGGAATAAGGCTTGCCCTTTATTTTAACAATATTTCTTTTAAATATATTGCAAAAAGACAATGATAACGCTACCCTCCGTACTCGATTTTTAATAAAAAAGGTATAATTATGAAAAAATATCTAATCATGCTCATCTGTTCATTAGGGGTGCTAAGCTTAGGCGGCTGCGCAACCATTATGTCCGGCACATCACAAACCGTTAATGTTCAAGTGATTAACGCAAAAAACCATAAGTTAATTTCTGGTGCAAAATGTACCTTAAAAGATGCTGATGGCATTTACTACCCTATTAATTCCAACCCTGGCTCAGTTAACCTTCCTCGCGTCTACGGGGGTCTAAACGTTAATTGTACAGCTAAAGGCTATTATCAAAAACAAGTGGGAGCTGGTTCTAGCTTTAATGCCTGGGTGGTTGCAGATATACTTTTCTGGCCTGGTGCTATTGTTGATGCCGCTACTGGTGCAGCCCAAAAATACCCTTCTCATATCACGGTATTAATGAGCACTCACCCTGTTAAGAAACCAGGCTCATCTATCATCAAAGCGCACTAAACCCTCTACAAACATCACAATGAGGGGCAAGCCTTGCCTCTCACTTTTTTAAAATTGAAGAGAATCTAAGCCTTTGAAAAGTAATCTAATTTATTGTAGAATATGCGCCATTGATTTTAGACATTTTGATTAAATACCAAACATGTTCTATACCTAAATAAACGCAACCAATCTACAAATAGGAAACATCATGAGCAACAAAAATGCCTCTTTAAATTTCGATGATAAATCCATTGAGCTACCTATATTAAAGCCGACACTAGGCCAACAAGAAATCGATGTCAGCACGCTTGGCGGAGAAGGTGCTTTTACCTTTGATCCTGGCTTTTTATCTACGGCTTCTTGCGAATCCAAGATTACCTTTATTGATGGCGGCAAAGGCATCTTGCTTTATCGCGGCTATCCTATTGAACAGTTAGCTGAAAAATCGAGTTACCTTGAAGTTTGTTATTTGCTCTTAAATGGCGAGCTTCCTAATGAGGCACAATTCAAAGACTTCAAAGAAGCTATTCGAAAAGAAATGCCAATCAATGAAGCGGTTAAAAACGCGATTCGTAGTTTTGATAAAAGCGCGCATCCCATGGCAATGATGACAGCTGCGATGGCCGCACTTGCCGGTGTTTATCACGATCAAATTGATATTACGAAAGAAGAAGATCGACTCAATGTTGCGATGAAACTTATTGCAAAAGTACCTACACTTACCGCAATGTGTTACAAGCAATCCAAAGGTGAAGAGTTTGTTGATCCTTGCGATGATTTTTCTTATGCTGAAAACTTTTTGCATATGATTTACAGCAAACCTGGCGAAAATAAAAAGCCAGATCCCGTTTTAGTTAAAGCGATGGATATGATTTTTATGTTGCACGCTGATCACGAACAAAACGCATCAACCTCAACCGTTCGGCTCGCTGGTTCAACAGGCACTGATGCTTTTGCAGCGATTGCTGCAGGTGTTGCTGCACTTTGGGGGCCTGCGCATGGTGGCGCGAATGAAGCTGCATTAAATATGTTAGAACAAATTGGAACGGCTGATCACATTCCAGAATATATCGCGAAAGCTAAAGATAAAAATGATCCCTTCCGCTTAATGGGCTTTGGTCATAGGGTTTATAAAAACTTTGATCCTCGAGCAAAAGTCATGCAAGGCATTTGTGCTGAAGTTTTAAATGCAACAGGCAAGCATGACTCAGAGCTTTTCAAGACCGCGATGGAACTTGCGAAAATTGCTTTAGAAGACGAGTATTTTATTGAACGTAAACTTTATCCGAATGTTGATTTCTATTCGGGTATCACAGAAAGCGCATTAGGCATCCCGAATAATATGTTTACAGCTGTCTTTGCACTAGGTCGCTCTGTCGGCTGGATTGCACACTGGCATGAAATGCTAAGCGCTCCTTATAAAATTGGTCGTCCACGACAACTTTATACGGGTTATACAGCTCGAGATTATAAATAACATCCGATGGTGGGATTTCTCGCTACGCGAGAGAACCCACCCTACCTCAATTTGCAAATTTCACATAAATGATAAAGAACATTCGAGACTGCGTAGGGCGGGTTCTTTGCGAAGCAAAAATCCCGCCTTTTTGGATGCTTCCGATGGTGGGATTTTTTGCTTCGCAAAAGAACCCACCCTACCCCGGCTTGCAAACTTTATTCAGATAGGAGTATGAGGGTAGACGCAATCACCAAGTTGCCCTTCATGTCCAGCAGGGAGCAGAAGAGCAGCGTTCGATTGTGTAAGTACAGCAGCAGAAGCAGCATCTCGCTCTTGAAAAGTTTTTGCCGCTTGTTGCAATGCAACAACTTGCGCTAAAAACTCACCATACTCAGCAGGGCTTTCGAAAACAAGATCAGGCTTGCGTGATGCTTTAAATTCAGCGCCATAATTTTCTGCGTTATATTCTTTTCGCTCATCACCTTTTCGTAAGACTTGAATAACAAAAGCTTGCTTGCCGCTTTGAACAAATCTTTCACTACGAAGAAAATCAGCGACGTCACCATCCGTACCTTTTAAATCATCACCCGCCCACAAGATAAGCGCCTTATCTTTAAAAGCATCATTAGTTAATAATTCTTCAAGAACTTTCCCTTTATTAGCCTTTAATTTATGGGGCTTAAATTCATAAGTCATTTCCGCGATTTCAGGTAAAAAGACCGGGAAACTTTCAGCCCCTTCGAGAAAACGAGGAGCTTCTGAAGAAAGCTTTCTAACATATGCTTCAAAAACCTCATCTAAAGCCAAAACAGTCGCATCAGCCAAAATGGCCTCTGTAAGAAGAATGCTATCAGCTCCCTCCTTATTATGAAAAGCAGTAGAAACGGCCTCCCGCAAAGCTCGTGTATGAAGAGCAAAAGAAAGAGGTTTTTCTTCAACAACACATTCTATAACTTTCTCATCACTCACAGGAAAAGAAGAACTATAACCTTCCTGACTTTTCAATGCTTGTAGAACAAACTCCTTAACCTCTGCTTTTTTCTCGTTCAAAAAAGCTAACTCTTCAGTCGTCAAAACTGCCGTAGGAACACTTTCACCCCCCAGTCGTAATTCACCGCCATGCTGACCTGCAATATTCTGAAAATGATCCCCTCTTCTTTCTTCTTCTAAGTCACAAAGGCCATCAACAACCTCGACAGCTCTTCCAGTAATAAATAAAACAGAACTAGGATCTAAATCTTGCATGGCAAGCAAGGCGTGTTTTGCTCCTAAATCAGGTCTTGCTTCAGAAAGAACAGGCAATATGTTTGCATTAGTACCATCGTAATCATTAACAGAAAAAACACTAGTAGGGTTTTGTGTAATTACTTCAAGAAGTTCTCCGAGCACCATTCTCATGTCGATTCTCCAGTTATTATTAAGTATTGAGCAAGCTTAGCATCACATGTGAGCAACTCAAAGTATTTGTTTAATTTCAAGAGAAAACAAGTGCACCCAAAAGCTTACTCACCATATAACGACTGACTTGTCGCCGTTTGAGCATCTTTCTGAGGTTTTGGTTTAGTTGCAGAGCTTTTAGCTTTCTCTGCAGAAACATGCGTGGCTGCTTGCGCTTGTTTCTGCTGCTCAGCCATTTCTTTTTCAACAATTTGCGTTCTTTCATTAGCGCCCACTTTTTGCTGCGCCTGTGTTTCATCCGCGGTTGATTCAGTTGGCAGAACAACAACACCTGAACTTGCAGAAACGGTATTCTCATCTGCATTGTCATCGGCAGAATTATCAGAACCGCCACCGAATAAAATCGCAACCCCCGCATTCACACCAAAGTCATTGCGAAAAGCACCCGTTGTATTCATATAATTAATCACACCGGCTCTTAAGGCAATATGCTTATCAACATAATACATAAGGCCACCGCCGATATTAATAGCAAACTGTGTACTTGGTGTGTTCACCATTTTTCGATTAAAGTGAGACGCGCCTACGCCTGCATTTAAATAAGGTTGCAAAGGATAGTTCGCATAAAAATAATAATACCCATCTGCATTATAGTACTGACCATTAACACTTTTCTTTTGGCCTTTTGTTTGATAGGTGCCGATGAAAATCGCGTCTAACTCTGCCGACCAATTAGGCGTTAAAAAATAACTAACGCCGAGACCTGCGCCGCCGCTTGACTGAAGCTTTCTTGCATTATCAAAATGATAATAGGCAACCATCGGAATAATACCCCAAGTGCCTTTTTGTTGGAATTTAATAGAAGGTGCACCTGCCGCAAAAAGACAAGCGGGGGAAAGTAAAATCGCCGCCAAAAAAGCAACGGTTATTTTTTTCATTTAGTTTTACCTTTTTGAATGGTCTTAGGCGCCGGCTTAGGGCGAACGCAATTAAAGTTAATCGCAACAAAATAATCGCTGATCTTTTCATTTTCAACGGTGTAACCTCCCGTGCGTTCATTATAAGGCATTTTGTTATAGCCATTCTTAACTTCGCGAACTTCAAGAATTTTAGGAATAGCGCGATAATCTTTACATTTGTTTTTCGCCATCTCCATCGCATTTCGCTGACTAATCTTAGTACTTGGGCCTGAAGCGAGCACTGTGAAATTTGATAAGCCATTTGGGTAACTAAAGGTTGAACATGCAGACAAAGCAAAGGCCGTCGTTGCCAAGATAATCCATCCTACTATTTTTTTCATTCCCTTCTCCTTCTGCTCTTTATTTTGCACTCACTTGGCGAATCGCATGTTGCCAGCCAGTATACAATAAATCCCTCTCATATGGCGACATTCTTGGCTTAAAAACTTTAGCTTGCCTCCAAAGCTTCTGAACACTCTCAAGTGAGTCGATTAACCCAACTTGTAATGCCGCTAAAAATGCGGCGCCTTTTGCTGTCGTTTCGACACTATCCGGGATCTCAATGCTTACGCCAAGAATATCAGCTAAATATTGCATTAGCCAATTATTTGCCGCCATCCCGCCATCAGCTCTAATAATATTCGGTTTTCCCGCATCCCCGGCATTAATGGCATCCATCAAATCTTTTGTTTGATAGCAAATCGCTTCAAGCCCGGCTCGAACAATGGTTTTGGAATTAGCATTGCGTGTCAAACCAACGATACCACCTCTAACATCCGGCCTCCAATAGGGTGCGCCTAACCCCGTAAAGGCAGGAACAAAATAAACACCATGATTGGATTTCAATGAAGCTGCGATCTCTTCTGTTTGATAAGCATGCTCAAAAAACTTCATTTCATCTCTCATCCATTGAACCACTGTCCCTGAATTAAAAATGCTCCCTTCTAGTGCATATTGGGTGACACCATCTATTCTATATATAATGGTAGAAAGAAGCTGCTGTTTTGAGCGCACAAAAGCATCACCCGTATTGAGCAATACAAAGCAACCCGTTCCATAAGTGCTCTTTGTCATACCTGGCGAGAAACACGCCTGCCCAATCGCAGCCGCCTGTTGGTCTCCCGCAACACCCGCAATGGGAATGCTGCCACCCAGAAGGCTTTTATCAACTTCTCCAAAATCTGCGCAATTATCTAAAACCTCCGGCAACAAAGATCTAGGTATATCAAATAAAGATAATAATTCATCATCCCAGCTTTCATCCGGGATATTAAAAAGTGCTGTGCGTGATGCATTAGTAATATCAGTCACGTGACGCTTGCCTTTCGTCAATCGTGAAATTAAAAAACTATCGATCGTTCCAAATGCAAGCTCACCTCGATTTGCTTTTTCTCTCGCACCACTTACGTGATCTAAAATCCATGCAACTTTCGTTGCCGAAAAATAAGGATCCAAAAGTAAACCTGTTTTTTCTCGAATGAGGCTTTCATGATTTTTTGATTTTAATTCCGCGCAAACATCGGCTGTTCGTCTATCTTGCCAAACAATGGCGGGATAAATAGGTTTGCCTGTTGTTCTATCCCAAACAATCGTTGTTTCACGTTGATTCGAAATACCCATCGCAGCTATTTGCTCAACGTTAATCTTTGAAGACACAAGCACTTCACGGCAAACTTCAAGCACGCTTTCCCAAATTTCTTCTGGATCATGTTCAACCCAGCCCAAGTCAGGATAAAATTGTTTAAATTCTTTTTGGGCAACAGCAATCGCTTTAACATGGCGATCAAAAATAATGGCCCTTGATGAAGTTGTACCTTGATCAATAACAAGAATAAATTGAGCTGTGTCTTTTTTCATTTGAGCGCTACCAGTTCGTCATGCCTTTCGCAAGTTCTGCTTTAACTTGGCTAGGTGGAATCCACAACCATGTTTGTGTGCGACCAAATAAAGAAATACCTATATAACCGCGTACATCTAATTTAGTACCATTATCAATTAAAGCCATTTTACACTTATATAAATCGCCGCTATTTGGATCTAAGATATGACCTTCCTCAAACCATCCCGTAGCAGGATTGAGCTTAAAGCCCCATAAAAAGACCATGCCAATAATTCTTTTATTCTTAAATGTGCCTGGGCATTTGGTACAATACTTTTGAGGCATTTGCCCATTCATTTTAAATGCTCTGACAACTTTACCTTCCAATGCATCATGTGAACGATAAATCTTAACAATACTTTGAAGCTTTCCCGTCTTATCACTCATTTGTTTCCAATAGCCCACTGGTGATGATGCCCCCGCCAAAACAATGTTTGACGCAAAGATCATTACTATAATATATAGGGTGGCTTTAATTACTCTAGATCGCATAACTTTTCTCCAAAATTAAAGATACTTTGAAATATTAAATAATTGTTATCAACATAACGAATTTAAAAATAATGTAAAGCAATATTCAGTTTGGCAATAGAAATCTTCTCGATATTTTTGATTTTCAACATCACAATACAAAAAAAACTTTTATTCTATTTTTTCAAAAATTTACATTCAAATTCACTTTTTTTTAAAAAAAACATGGAAAAACACAAATAAATTAAAAAAAACGTTAAAAATCAATAAAAAAAGCATAAAAAAGTTTGCAGAATGCCATATTTTGTATATAAACTTAAGCGTGGTTATCTTTTTGTGCACTTAAAATATTATATGGAGATATTATTATGCCTACTAAACGTAAACCTGCAGCTAAGAAACGGGCTCCGGCTCGAAAGCCTTCTTCCGCTTTGGAAGCAAAGGTCAAGCAACTTGCTAAGAAACTTCAAGCAGCTGAGAAAAAAGCTGAAAAAGTGAAAAAGGAAGTTAAGAAAGAAATCGACAAAGTTGTTAAAGCTTTGACCTCAAAAATTAGCGCTGCTAAGAAAAAGCCAGCTGCTAAGAAAAAACCCGCTAAACGCAAAACAGCAGCTAAGAAAAAGCCTGTTAAGCGCAAAGTAGCAGCGAAGAAAAAACCTGCTGCTAAGAAAAAACCTGTTAAACGCAAAACAGCAGCTAAGAAAAAGCCTGTTAAGCGTAAAGTAGCAGCTAAGAAAAAACCAGCGGCTAAGAAAAAGCCTGCTAAGCGTAAAGTTGCGGCTAAGAAAAAGCCTGCTGCTAAGAAAAAACCTGTTAAGCGCAAAACTGCGGCTAAGAAAAAGCCTGCTGCTAAACGCAAAGTAGCTAAAAAACCTGCTAAGCGTAAAGTTGCGGCTAAGAAAAAGCCTGTTAAACGCAAAGTAGCTAAGAAACCTGCTAAACGCAAAACAGCGGCTAAGAAAAAGCCAGCTAAACGTAAAGCAGCTAAAAAGAAATAATAGCGAAAGCTATTAAAGAGAAAAGCCGCTTTTAAGCGGCTTTTTTTTATCCTTTATTTCATATTGAAGAACCAAAGGATCGAGCTCTGCCCTCAAAGCCATTTTCCCCTCCAGCCCCATACATTCCAGCACCGAGACCTAATCCACTAGAAGTAGAGCATTTCTCCATACATTCTGGACGATAATAAATATGAAACGTTCCATCCACCTCAAACTCAAATTCATGCTCTGCCTCAGTTGAAAAGCCCACATATCCTAACTGAGAAAGTTGCTTAGCATTCTGAGCAAGAGCAGGCACTATAGAGCGGCGCTCTTCCCCGTCCAGCTCTCTCGCACCTTTAGGCATACCAACATTAATCGCTATGCAAAAGTCAGAGGTAAAGTCTTCACCTTGTAAAATTTTTTCAAAAGAGCCCTTGCTAATGCGAATTTTTCCAGAGCTAACAATGTTTTCTTTTGACTCGACTTGTCTCTTTTTCAAGATTGCTTGAGCAAGCATTTCAGCAGCCCTACTTCTGCAGAGCTCCACGCTCATGACAGCGCGCCCTCTACCATAAAAAGACGTGCCCGCCCCAAGGACTAATGCTTGCACTAGAAGTTCGAAGTCTGTATCAGCATCCACCCGAACCTCATCCCTGCTAACTACCGGCAGCTTACCCCTCAAAGGCAAGAACTTCTTTTTATTAAAACCATAGGCCATCTTCGCACCCCTCTAAATTAAACATTTAAATAAATTCTAGAATTGAGCTAAAATAGCCTGCTTCACAACATCAACTTCTCGATTACCATCAACCTGCACAAACTTAGTATGTAATGTATCTTGGGCTTCTTGATAAAAACCCACCAAGGCTTCTGTTAATTCATGATAAACATTTAAGCGCTTCTTCACCGTTTCTTCTTTATCATCTTCACGCTGAATTAAAGGCTCACCTGTTTCATCATCTGTGTTCTGGGCTTTAGGTGGATGATATTGAAGATGATAAGTGCGCCCCGAACCCGGGTGAACACGTCGGCCAGATAAGCGTTCAATAATCACTTGATCAGGCACTTGGATTTCAACCACAAAATCTAATATCACACCAGCTTTATTCATCGCCTCTGCTTGCGGAATGGTTCTTGGAAAACCATCAAGCAAAAAGCCATTTTTACAATCTTCTTTAGCAATCCGTTCTTTGACAAGCGTTATCATTAAATCATCTGAAACAAGGTGGCCTGAATCCATGACTTTCTTAACTTGCATGCCAAGCTCAGTGCCAGCTTTAGTCGCGGCTCGTAACATATCGCCCGTTGAGATTTGAGGAATGCCAAAGTGCTCACAAAGAAATTGGGCTTGCGTTCCCTTTCCTGCACCAGGCGGGCCAAGTAGTAATATTTTCATTTAAAATGCCTCACTATTAATTTGCACGAATTATGCCAAAACAAGCTCTGTTTTCCTAGTAGCTTTTGCTATAATGCATTTTTTTATGATAAATGTTGAACAATAATGCGCAAAAGACACAAAAAACTTCCGGAAGGCACCTTCACAGCAACTATTCACGCCTTAAGCCATGATGGCAGAGGCATTGCCTCGGTTGAAGGAAAAACGACTTTCATTCCGGGCACCCTTCCGGGCGAAGAGGTTGAATTCGAATATACTTTCACAAAATCATCGTTTGATGAAGGCAAACTCACTGAAGTTAAACAAGCATCAAAAGATAGAGTCGAACCTAAATGTCCTCATGCCAACATTTGTGGCGGCTGTTCTTTACAACACTTAAATCATGAAGTGCAACTACATCATAAAGAAAACACGCTGATGGAACAATTCAAACACTTTGGACAAGTCACACCAGAGGAAATTATTCCAGCGATGCAAGGTCCTATTTACCAATATCGACGCAAAGCACGCTTAGGCATTCGTAACGTAGAGAAAAAAGGATTGCCTCTTGTCGGATTTCGTGAAAAGAATGGCCGCTACTTAGCTGTAATGGAAGAATGTTCTGTTTTGCATCCGTCGGTAGGTGAAAAAATAATGGCGCTGAGGAGCTTAATTTCACTGTTAAGCTGCCCTCGTGAAATTCCACAAATAGAAGTTGCGATTGGTGATGATGAAACGGTTTTAATTTTACGTCATCTTGCGCCATTAACGCTTGACGATTTAAAACATATCAAACAATTTTCTGACGATGAAAAAGTCACGATCTATCTTCAACCTAAAAAAATGAAAAGCATCCATACTCTAGCTGGAAGCAATGACTTACCGCTACTTTATTACACTTTACCTGATCATGATTTAAAACTTTATTTCCATCCAACAGACTTCACGCAAGTGAATACCGATATAAATAAAAAAATGGTAAATCTTGCGATTGAACTTTTGGAATTAACATCAACTGATCGTGTGCTTGATTTATTTTGTGGACTTGGCAACTTTACTTTAGCGATTGCAAAACAATGCGCGCAAGTGACAGGCATTGAAGGAAGCCAAACTATGGTAGAGCGCGGTTACTATAATGCCAAGAAAAATCATATAGATAACGCCGACTTCTACGAATGTGATTTAAGTCAAGATTTCATGAAAGAAGCGTGGGCAAAACAACGTTACGACAAACTTCTTATCGATCCACCAAGAAGTGGCGCCGAAGAAGTAATGAAACACATCCCAAAATTAAAACCCAAGCGTATTGTTTATGTGTCATGTAATCCCGCAACACTTGCACGCGATGCCGGCACACTTGTAAACGAGCATGGCTATCGCCTCGAGAAAGCCGGCATCATGGATATGTTTCCACACACAAGTCATGTAGAATCAATAGCGATTTTCACTAAAAATTAATGGCGGGATTACTCGCTACGCTCGCGAACCCGCCCTACGCATCAAAGTAGGGTGGGTTCTTTTGCGGAGCAAAATCCCACCATCGGATGACGGACAGAAACAATGGTCAAAGTAAGAAAAACCCTCCCCACCACAACTGATGGTGGGATCAACATCGATGAATGGCTACAATCAATCAAATCACACTCTGCCTTGATTAGAAGCGCCTGCACACTCGCACAAGTCGCCGGCGAAGATTTTTCAATCGATTTCGGTCTCTCTTGCTTTAATCAAAGTCTAGAAGTTGCTGAAAAAGTCGCCGATTTAAATCTAGGCGAAGATGCCATTGCAGCGGCGCTTGTTTATCCTGCCGCAGAATATGCAGGCTTATCCATTGAAGATATCAAGTCACAACTAGGCTCAAAAGTAGCGGCGCTCGTTAGTGGCGTGCAACAACTTCACGGCATCAGTGAACTACAAAAAACGTCAAGCAGTCAACACAAACAAGTCGACAGTATTCGCAAAATGCTACTTTCCATGGTGAAAGATGTACGAGTTGTCGTTATTAAACTTGCTGAAAAACTTTGCATGATGCGCGCAATCGCCCATGTAAGCGAAGCATCCCAACGTTTCTTAGCCAAAGAAGTCATGGATATTTACGCGCCACTTGCAAGTCGTCTTGGCATTCACGAAATCAAATGGGAATTAGAAGATATTGCCTTTGGCATTTTAGAACCTGAAACGTACAAAAATATTGCGAAAAACCTACAAGAACGTCGCATCGATAGAGAAGCGCGTGTTCAATTAATCTTAAGCCAATTAAATATCGAATTAAAAAAAGTGGGCGTAAAAGCGGACATCCACGGCCGAGCAAAACATATTTATTCTATCTACAGAAAAATGCATCGCAAAAAAGTGCCTTTCGGTGAAATTTATGATGCTCTTGCTTTTAGAGTCCTCGTCCCAAAAAAAGATGATTGCTACCCCGTCTTAAGTATTGTGCACAATCTTTGGAAAGCTATTCCAGAAGAATTTGATGATTACGTCACCTCTCCCAAAGCTAATGGCTACCAGTCAATACATACAGCGGTCGTTACTGAAGACGGCAAACATTTTGAAGTACAAATTCGAACCTTTCAAATGCACGAAGAATCTGAAATGGGTGTCGCCGCTCATTGGATGTATAAAGAAGGTGGCAAAGCGTCAGGCTATGAAGAAAAAATCAAATGGCTACGACAATTATTAGACTGGCAAAAAGAACTTTCTGAAGATTCAGAATTGCCCACAGAGCTTGAGAAAAGCCTTTTTGAAGATCGTATTTATGTTTTCACCCCCGCAGGTGAAATCATTGATTTGCAACAAGGCGCAACGCCCTTAGATTATGCTTATCTTATCCATACAGACATTGGCCATCGCTGCCGAGGCGCAAAAGTACGCGGCAAAATTATTACACTAACAACACCTTTAAAAATGGGTGACACCGTTGAAATTTTAACCACCAAAGAAAGCCGTCCAAGTCGTGATTGGCTCATCCCCAAACGCGGCTATTTAAAAACATCACGCGCACGCGCCAAAGTATTAACATGGTTTAAAAAACAAGATTTCGAACGCCATATTGAAGAAGGTCGCGACATGCTAGAACGCGAACTTAAACGCATCAATGTAGAAGAACCGAACTTAGATAAACTCGCGCATCAATTAAAATTTAAAAATGCATCACTGATGTTATCCGCGCTAGGCAGCGGTGATTTGCGTATTGCACGTATCATTAATGAACTCCAAGATACACCCAAGCCATCGATCGATCATAAAACGATAAACACCCCTATCACTAAAAAACGATCAGCAAGTTCAGATGTTACCATTTATGGTGTCGGTGATTTATTAACGCATATCGCCAATTGCTGCAAACCGGTTCCAGGCGATTCTATTATCGGTTACATCACACAAGGCAATGGTATCTCCATTCACAACAAAGAATGCAAAAACATTGATTACTTAGTGGATCATCACTCTAATCGCATTGTTGAAGTTGAATGGATGTCAAAAACCAGACAAATTTATTCCGTTGAAATTGAAATCGATGCTTATGATCGCCCGGGCCTTGTGAGCGACATCGCCCAAGTGCTTGCACATGAAAAAATCAGCATTCGAAATTTAGCGACATCGATGGATAGGAATCAACAACAAGCCCACATCGATCTTACTATTGATATTAATGACCTAAATGAATTAGCAAAAATAGTTGATAAAATATCATCGTTACCGAATGTCATTTCAGCCAAGCGCAAAAAAAATAAAAGCGCATTGAAGTAGAGTGGGTTCTTTGCGGAGAAAAAATCCCACCATCGAAAGCATCCTAAATAGCAGGTTCTCCCCCACGCAAAAGAACCGGTCCTACGCCACGAGCTTAAGAAATGTCTCAAGCTCCACCGAATGCCTGCTCTAATCCCCTTAATTCGGTGACCTGTTCAGCTACCGGTTTAAACAACTGACTAAGCATCACTGGATCTATTTTGCAACTACCGGAACTAAACATATCTTGTAATGTTTTCTGCAGTTCCACCATTTCTTTTGGTTCCGGCTTACCTTTACCTTTACCTTTGCCTTTGCCTTTGCCTTTGCCTTTACCTTTGCCTTTACCTTTGCCTTTACCTTTACCTTTACCTTTACCTTTACCTTTACCTTTGCCTTTGGTTTTGGCTTTGCTTTTTCTTTTATTTTTATTACCGTTATCTTTGCGCTCACTTCCAAGCAAAGCTTCTAGCATTTTTTGCAATTCCGCCATTTGTTTTCTTTGAAGAATTTCACTACTCGCTGACTCAAGATCAACCTGTGGTGACATTGTTACACTCAATATTTCCCTAGTTTTTTCTTGAGGCCAGAAGCATAGAAAAACAACCTTAGCAAGCATTGGCACAGGAATACCTGTAAATGCGTAAAGCATATCCCAAGGCACTAATCTCGAAATAATATTCCAAGGCAGCGCCGCTCCTACAGATTTTCGAAATTTATTACCGATAGAAAATGCATCATCGTATATCGCTTCAATTCTTTTAACTTCATCACGCAATAATTTAATTCCAGCTTCTACGCCATGCTTTTCAACGAGATCCTTTATCATATCAATATCTACTGAAGACAGCATATCCCCTGCCTTCTCTACGTTAACGATACTTTGCTTTCTTTGAAAATTGATTAAAGCCTCGCTTCCTGAGTTAGTTAGCAGATACGATAAACAAGTAAGTAAATACGCGTTAACAAAAGAAGTGTTGCCTAAAGAAAAAATTTCTTCCATGAAAACAGGCAAGCCGTAAGCAGACAATAAGTTGAGTAGAAACAGAGCGTTTCTGGTTAATTTGTCTGGTTTTGGAATATATAACTGGCTGCTGCGCAAATAAAGTTTAGCAAGAACTTGGGGGAATTCTTCACATTGCCTGTCAAATCCAAAGGCATTGTCCTCGGCTTCATCTTTCTCACGAAAAAGGGTACATGCAAGATTTGTCCACTTGCGAAATGCTTCATAAGAGTCAAAGGAATATTCTCGCTCACCTTTTCTTGCTTGATCCCAATAATGTAATATACATAAATGTGATTGTAAGGTAACTTGTTTTGTATTCTCTTCTAAGTTCTCTTTTTCTTTAAAAACAAGAATAAATGCATTACATCTTTTCCAGAGTTCATCATATTGAACTTTTCTTTCTGCATCAGTATCATGACTAAAGTTTTTTGCAAAATCATTGAAAAAATCTCTGTAATACTTAAATGCCTTTCCAGGCGTTGAATCAATATTTATTTTTTCGTCTTCTTCTTGCTGTTGTTCAACTTCAACCTCTTGCGGTGAATCATCTTCATAACCTTCTAACCAGGATTTTTCAGCAAAATCCCAAAGGGCAGTCCAAAAACCCTCTGTCTGTTCACTTTTCATAAGATAATTCCTTTATTGATATTATTAATTATTGGCTTAACTAAAAATTAAAGAAGTATTGGTCACCCTCCTTCAAAACTCCCCACGACTTGCGCCATGAGGAGGGTTAAAAATATAGATTCTCTTTTTTAAAAGATTATCTTTTAAGTTAGTCGCTACCGCTTCCTCCTGGCGCTGGCGCTGCAGAAGTATAATCGTCGCTCTCCTCAGCCATATCCTTTGTTTGCATCGGTCTAGGAGCTTTAAAGTGCCCTCGAGCAAGCAAGGCTGAATCTTTAGCTCCTGTATTCAAAAGAGCATCGCCAAGCATCCAAGGAACTGTAACGGCCAACAGTTTCGAACCATTAGGATTATCACCCAAAACAAGGGCTCTATGAAGCGCTATAGCAATTGTTGTCATAAGACCACCTTTACTCACGTTACCGAGAAGGTTAAGGCCATGTGTTGCAAAATCTTCTACGAACCGCTTATCAAGCTTACCTTTTTTTCTTCCGCAAGCTTTAACAACGTCTTCTCCCATTCGATAGGTATTAACACTCGCCTTCATAGCTTCAGCGATAGCGCCCGACAAAAAACCTGAAATGAATGCCCAAGGTGCGTAAGCATCAGACTCATATATCCCGAGACCTTTACCAGAAGCAATACCCGCACCAAAGAAGCCGCCTATATTGACACCCGTTGATACAAAGTTTGCGTACTGATCGATAGCTTCTTTGAAGTCGTATTGATCAAAAGCTGCATTACCTTTTGATAATGGGTTCTTTGAATCCTTTTCAGCATATGACAAAAGCTCCAAAAAAATAAGCGGAATAAAAGCATGCTGTATACGCTCAGGTATATCTTCCTTATTCACATTACCGGATGTTAAGTCATGCAAAAAATTAAGAGCTACTGCGATGTAGGCTTGAGCACCTGCTTTACCCAGCTGAGTTACCATTTCCCGCAGAAGCTTCATCGCTGTTTTTTTTAACGAGTCTTCTTTTGTCATACTCAGATCTTGCTTAGTTTTTGGTAAAATAGTGTCTGTTTCTTTTGGTCCCATAATAATTTCCTCTTAAGTCTATTATAATAAAAACCGTTTCACCCTTTAATTAAGCCATGAAACGACAAAAGTGCAGCTCAAGTCAAGCGCTTAAAATCCAGATAAAAAGGTATGCTAAAATAGCGTAAAGAAAAAATCGCAAAAGCTCGTCAATATTGAGGTTTGTTATTTCTTATTTACTCTCATACTGTCTATCTCTTTTTTAAAATTCTTGTCAAGGAACTGAGAGGAGTATACTCGGAATTAAGCAGATTGTGCTCAACAGAAGAGTATGAAGCTCGCTTCCTTGATGTAGATCAACAAACTTCAGAGTCGCCGCTTAAGTACTATCTTACTTAAGAGATCGCTTACAAACAAACGAGCTCTCATCGTTCACAGCTTCATAGGCAATAGCTGAATTATAAAATATTTACCTCCAAGCGATTGTCTTTCAAAGAAAAATTCATATACTGAACTCTGATCATTCAATAGGATATGTGCGTAATGACAGTCAAACACGAAAGAATCATTGATTGGGATTTAGCGACCAAATTAGCCGCTGGCGATAAAGATTTCGCAAGGCACTTAATGAATATGTTGATCGAAGCCCTCCCCGCTCATCAAGCAGAAATTTCAAGCGCGATCAAAGCGAATGATTTTGAGGCACTGGCCATTGCCGCACATAAACTTGCTGGCGCTACTTGTTACACAGGCACACCAACACTTAAAGTAACCTCCAAAGCTTTAGAAGATGCTGCAAAAGAAAAAGATGCGACAGGCGTTGAAGAGCACCATCAAAAACTTAACGACATCATCAAAAAAATTCACGACTTGCTTGATTAAAGAAACCCTAACCGCTCACCCAATGCCATCAACTTAAGGAAAGGCTAACCAAGCAGTCGACTAAGTTGTCCTAACAAATAAAAAGGAAGAGAAAGTAGTTCATAGCTGACCTCACTACCGTCATAAAGAGTAGAGCTGATGGTTGCTAAACTGGGTAATGCGCTATTCACGCGCACGGCCAAGGCAAGCTGTTTAGCTGCGACAAAAACATGTAAAGATTTCAATTGTCCGGTCGTACCTGATTTTACTTCTATTGGAATAATTTTATCTTTATGCTGAACAATATAATCAATTTCGGCATTGCTTGTGCGTTCTTCTTTAGCCCAATAATATAAAGACGGCTCAATATAAAAAGGGATATTTGTTCTCAAAAGTTGACCGACAACTTGCTCTGAAATACCACCTCGATTAATTAAATTGATATCATCAAGGCGATTGATTTCATGTAAGGATAACCCCAGCTGCGTACTTGCTAAACCCACGTCGATAAAAATTTCTTTGAAGAATTTTTGATTCACACCAGCACCTAGCGGCAAACCATTAGCCGATGTTAATTTAACAGAATGACAAACACGTGCTTTATTAAGCAAATTGACAGCTGATTTAATTGGTGCAGTTTGAACATGAGGGTTTACGCGGCGGTATACAAATTTTTCACCTAGCATATTGGGTATTGCTTGCAACGTATCATCTAAATGCTCAATAGGGAGGCGACCACGATATTTTGCAAAGTCATCACGATAAGTCGCCAAAAGTTCGTGTTGGATCCTATTGGCTTTTTCTAACGATTGGCTGCTTACCCAACTTGATACAACTTTAGGAAGGCCACCAATAATCACATACTCCTTAAATAGCTGTAACAATTGTTGGTGGATCGCATCCGGAATTTTCATCTCCATAGAAAAATGATTAAGATACTCTTGTAGTTTATTCTTATCTCTGGCAAGTAAAAACTCCTCGAAAGATAAAGGTTCTAAATGAAGATAACTTATTCGGCCAACAGGCATACTGAACTCATGTTCTCCTAGAGTAAATTCAAGCAAAGAACCTGCAGCAATAACAGCTAGCTCTGGCATATCTTCTGCAAACCAGCGTAGCTTACTCAACAACTCAGGAGCAGCTTGAATTTCATCAAGAAATAAAATGCTATCTGCAATGTTAATGCTCTGCCCAGTCAGCGATTCGAGATTTAAAAGAATTTGCTGGGGATCGTTACTGTCAAATAACGAACGGTGTGATGGTTTTTTCTCAAAATTCAACTCAAGCAGATACTTGCCGGTTTTCTGGGCCAAATCACGAACAGACCAAGTTTTACCCACCTGGCGAGCACCACGAATAACCATAGGAAGTCGATCAGGGTCTTCCAGCCATTTCTGTAAATATTGAATTGCTTGTCTGTACATGGACCACCTTATAACTAACTGAAAGTATGGCAATAATAGAGCATTTCCCGGGTAAAGTCAATAAAATACCGGGGTAAAATGATGCCTATGTCATCATTTTTATGGGGTGTTTTAATGACAATCTCATTAAAAATTGCTTATTCTGGGCGGCAAATTATAAGTTCGGTTAATTCCCCGCTAACGGGGCACGCATCGGGGCAACGATTACAAAAAGTTTAAGCAGGTGCGACATTCATATGAATTAAATAACGGTTTTTATCAAACATGCCTGGATCATGTTGTGGCGCCAACACTGTCGCATGCAAGCCTTGCTCAAACGCTAAAGTATCACTTGGCGTTTTGCCATTATAATTAGCATCCAACAAAGCAGCAGGCGTATTAATATTCACACCATTCCCATCCGCCGTCATCACACCAATTGAAAAATACTCTTCACCAAAATTACTGCCGCGCTTTAATTCCTCATCCGTCCAAGTTGCACCAGGCTCAATCATAGCGTTATGCATATAAGGGATAAAAGGCTTCGTCCAATGCATGCTAGAGGCGCGAATATAAACATACAGTTTATGAGAGGTATTATTGGTGATTTTACACACCAATTGAGGCGCAGTATTGGCAAACAATGCCATAGGTAAAAATAAGAGAAAAGCAATAAGTAATCTACGCATAAAAAGTTCCTTCTTTGTTACGATAATCTTCCAAGATCAAAAATAATAACCACCTTCACAGAAAAAAGCTAGCGAGACCTTTTTTTAAAAGCATCACTCATTGCTGAAGCAAACGCAGGCTCTTTAAGAGGTTTCGATGGCTTTGCTTTTTTCTTTGGTGCTTTTTCTTCGCAACCTTCCCTTACTAAGGCAATACGACGACGCTTGATATCAACATCTTCGACTTTTACCTTTAACAAATCGCCAGGCTTAACAATATCATGAACATTGGATACAAAATGATTAGCAAGTTTCGAAACATGAACCAAGCCATCTTGATGAACACCGATATCAACAAAGGCGCCAAAATTAGTAACATTCGTGACAACACCTTCTAGTGACATACCAATTTTCAAATCTTTAATTTCATTAACACCTTCTTTAAACGTTGCCGTTTTAAATTCAGGCCTAGGATCACGACCCGGCTTTTCTAATTCTTTTAAAATATCCATAATGGTGACCAAACCAAATTGATCATCAGCAAAATCTTTTGGATTAATTTTTTTAAGAACAGACTCATTACCCACAAGGGTTTTAATATCTATTTTCATTTTTTGAATAATTTTATTCACAAGCGCATAGGTTTCTGGATGTACAGAAGAAGCATCAAGCGGATTGTCACCTTCATTAATCCTTAAAAATCCCGCCGCTTGTTCAAACGTTTTATCACCCATGCGCGGCACTTCTTTTAATGTTTCACGCAGTCTAAATGCGCCATGTTGATCACGATAATCAACCACATTATTCGCAATCGTTGCATTTAAACCAGATACGCGCGTCAGCAATGCAGCAGAAGCAGAATTAACATCCACGCCTACAGCATTTACGCAATCCTCAATCACAGCTTCCAAACTTTTTGATAATTTAACCTGACTTACATCATGTTGATATTGTCCAACACCAATCGCTTTAGGTTCAATTTTAACAAGCTCGGCTAATGGATCTTGCAAACGCCTTGCAATCGATACTGCGCCTCTTAATGAAACATCCAATTTCGGAAATTCTTTTGCAGCTAACGCTGAAGCTGAGTACACAGATGCGCCTGCTTCTGAAACCACAAGCTTTGTCATTTTCAATTCAGGCTTAGATTTTATTAATTCATCAGCAAGTTGGTCTGTTTCACGCGAAGCTGTTCCATTACCAATACTAATCAAATCAACTTTATGCTTAATGCAGAGCGACTGCAAAATCGCCAAGGACTGTTGCCATTTTTTTTGAGGTGCGTGAGGATAAATCGTTGCAATATCAACAAGCGTACCCACTGCATTAACTACAACTACTTTGACACCCGTGCGAAAACCAGGATCCAAACCTAACGTTGTACGACGACCTGCAGGCGCCGCTAGCAATAATGATTTTAAATTTTTAGCAAAGACTTGAATCGCTTCTAATTCAGCTTCAGAACGCAAACGCGACAGCAAATCAATTTCTAAAAATGTCATGAACTTTATGCGCCATGCACGATGCACAACATCTGCCAACCAAATTGCTTTTGTGTTAATCTTAAAAAAATCAGCAATCATTTGTTCGCACACATTAAAGCCTGTTTCAGCTTCTTCTATCACAAGTTTTGATCGCAAAATCCCTTCTTTTCTCCCACGAAAAATGGCAAGCGCACGATGTGAAGGGACTTTTTTAATCGCTTCAGAAAACTCAAAGTAATCTTGGAATTTAGCACCCTCTTCTTCCTTGCCTTTAACCAGCACTGAAGTGAATAAACCGTGCTGCCAAACATAATCACGTATTTTTTCTCGAAGCTCAGGTGTTTCTGCAAATTGCTCCATTAAAATATCACGTGCGCCTTCTAAAGCTTGCTCAATCGTTTCAATTTTATGTTCAGGATTTAAATAAGCCTTCGCTTCGGATTCTGGCACGATCGAATGATCTTTTAGCAACTTCTCAGCTAAGGGCTCAAGCCCCGCTTCACGCGCTATTTGTGCTTTTGTTCGGCGCTTTTGTTTAAAAGGCAGATATAAATCTTCAAGCATTGTTTTAGTTTCAGCCGCATTTATTTTTTTCTCTAATTCAGGCGTTAACTTTTCTTGCTCTTTGATACTCTTTAAGACACTTAAACGCCTATCTTGCAATTCACGCAAGTAATTTAAACGCTCCTCCAAATGACGAAGCTGTGTATCATCAAGACCACCTGTCGCCTCTTTACGATAGCGCGCAACAAAAGGCACCGTCGCACCCGAATCCAAAAGTTCAACAGCACTTTGAACTTGTTTAAGATTTACATTTAATTCTTTAGCAATAATTTGAGAAGTTTCTGTCATCTTTTTTCCTTAAAATTTATCAAACAGATAAAATAAAATTCGCGAAATACTCTCACAAGGCAAGTCATTTTTCAAGAAGAAAAAAGGTCACTTTTAAAGCTATTTCGAGAACAGCAGAGTTGTGTATAATTGGCGCTTAAGAATAACACTGAAATAAGAAGAAAATATGCCTAAGAAACCAAGCCTCGCGCCACATAAAAAACAGCATAGAGTAAAAGCAAACAATAAAACCTTAGAAAAGCAAAGTAAGCATACGCATATACAGGCAGAACAAACAAAACGTGCCATCATGGAACGCGCTGAGAAATATAACTCAACTACCTACACTGAAGCTCCCCATGCACCCAGTTCTTCTTCAGATGAATCCACATACACACAGTATTTCATGTGGGCCATATTCTTAACTGCTACCAGCAAAATAATCTATGACCAGACAAACCAAGCTGCGCCCACAGAAAACCAAGAAACATTAAATTCAGCAAGCACAACAACATCCACAGCATCCCAAGCCACGGCTCTCTCCACTGGAGGGAGGGTTACCACAAGCCTAGCTATGATTAAATTCGCCCCTCCATTCTTAAGACCTGCTCTATTGACTTACGCTCTCGCGCCAGGCATTTATTCTCAACAAATAAGACCAGACTTGAAACAGTTACTTACAGATTGGCAAGAATCTGTTAACCCAGGCTGGACCATTAATCAATTAATCCAACGTGCTGATGTCAATCAAGCAGCAGGACGCCTCAGAGAGCTACGCGAAGAAAAGAAAAAAGCAGTCTATTATAGACACATGCTAGCGTTTGTAGATACAGCGCTTGAACCAGCTGTAATCAATGAAATAACTTCATTCATAGAAGAACGCTACTTAAATAATGCCAGAGAAAGCCTTGAAAAACATATAGAAGAACTCTATGAAACGCTACCTGCCAGCGTTATCACAAAAGCAATCGGCGAACACTATCGAATGAAATACCCTCTTGCAAAGCTGCCCCACCCCGATGAAAATAAAGAAAAGTTTCAGCGAATAAGATTTTCTGAAATTGCGCTTGATAAAATAATCCAGCTTGCAAAAGACAAAAACGACCTCTCAAGCGCACCAGAACAACAGCTTCTCAAGGCAGAATTTCACTTTGAAATCTATACAGGCAATGGCAAAAAGCACTACGCCCATCTAACAACAGCTCAAAGGAGCTCTAGAGCAGCTCTAACTATGAGACAAAAAGGAAAAACCGCTAAAGCGGCTTTGCGGTTGCATTACAACATAATGCAAGCTGTACGCAGACATGCTATCAAAGAAGCTCAAAACGACTCTCCCGAAGCTGCCAGGGCAAGAGGTAAAACAATTGAAAGAGAACTTTTACAGCAAACCTTCTCGCACCTTAATGATCTTGACCCTCGCGCTATGACTAATCTTGAAAAATTCTTTGAAAACATTCCACACCCTACACGAAAAGAACTTCAACTTGAAAAATCAAACATGCCCGTTTTTCGTGGGGAGCTTCCTCATGAAGCGAATAGGCATATATTACAGACAAACAGTGATGGATATTATACCGTTCCCGCAAGCGAATTAAGAAAAGAGAAACTAAAAGAATTAAGTGAAATCATTAGCTTTGTTGAGGATTATCATTCAAACGACCCTAGAAAAAAAGAAAAGGCAACACTGGAAAGATACAATGAAATTACCTCTAGAGTTCTCTCAAATGGTCCAACACTCTTTATCCCTAGGCACTATGCCCTTTTTCTCGGAAAAATTAAACTAGAGCTAACAGATGACGTCGTATCACATGCTCTAGACCTCCAAGATACAGCAAAAATGCTAAGCCGAACCAAGCTTTACCCTGAAAGTATCATACTAAACAGAAAACTAGCCAAATATTTTCCTGAAAACCTCTCCCTCCGGGTTGACATCGCAAAAGCTTATATCATGCAAGGACAAGATAAAAATGGACAAAAAGAACTTAAACGTGTTGAAAAGCTCATAGGAATCCTAAATTTAAGCGAGAAGAGCCAGGTATACCAGGAATGGCTCGAGCTCTGTAAACAATTAGAACTCCCACTAGAGCAACGCAAAAATGTGGCCCATGAAAGTATCGCCCCGGCCTTTGGCAGTGACATAGAATATTTTCGAGATAACGATATTCAACGCCCTTACCCCGACACTTCACTCAATCACAGATCAACTGCAGGGAGTGTAAACGCTATAAAAACAGAAGCTTTAGCACTTGAAAGATCGGGCAAAGAAGCAGAAGCTATAGAGTTGCTTGCACATGAGCTTCAATTTCAAGAAGACTTTGACCCTGGGTTTGGGCTCTTTCCTCTAATAGAAAAAGGAGAACAGTTAAGAGAAATTTATGAAAGGCTTACCTTCGTACCTCTCAGCACAAAACTAATCAAAGGTTTTTCTGCTTTTCTAACTTTACCTCTGACTTTCTTACTCGGCAGAACCGCGAAAAAGAAATTCGATGAGAGAACCGCCCCAAGAAATACAGAGCGTGAAAGAATTAACAGTATTTATTCAGCTTATTTTAAAAATCCTATATTCAGCTGGGAGTGGCGCTACAGAAGCGAGCTATTTGACTGCAAATTACAAATGAGATTACCAAAAAAAAATTACGAAACAATTCATTTAGAAACCAAAGATGGTGCTTTTGATCTTCGCAAAGACTTCTTTCTAGCGATATTGCGTGAATACGTGGAGGTCAATGAAAACAAATCTTTCCTTGATTTAAAAGGATCAAATCTCGTTGGAAAGCTCGCCCTCATTAAAGGCGATCTTGAGAAAGCTTCTAGATTCCACCAATCTCCTTTTTACACAACACTGAACGATACCGGTTTATTTAAAACTCTAAACTATGTCGAGCCTAGAACTTTCAAACTCTCACTATCAGACAAAGAAACAACGCTCAATTTAGACGGACAGAAAATCACTTATGGAAAAAAGATGCTTTTCAGCATTCTTGAAAAAGCCTTTACAACTTACGTGCAACAAATCCACAGCAATAAACTAATCTTTGAAACAGACCAAAAAAACAATGATTTTACAATACGATTAAGCAATTTAAACGCAGAAGAGCTAGAGGATTTCGAAAAAAACGCGGGAAAAGCCATCCGAAAATTTATTATTCAATATACCAAGCTCTATATTATTACCGGTGAAGCCTTTTTTGATCGCTGGACTTACAGCCCCATTGATTTAAACCAAGAAGGCGAGACCAGAAAAACGTTCCAATTTGACGCCCATGAGTTCAAGCAGAAAACCGGCGATCGAGATCAAGCCCTAAAACCAAGACATCTCACCTATTTAATGGCAAAAAATCTCGAAAGATTAAGAGAAGCAGAACAACGCAGCCAACTTACAGATACTGAAGAAAGCTTGATTGCTTTTTGTAAAGGTAAAAATGATAACGAACAGTCTCTCTATGCTGAATTAACCCCAAGAATGATTAACATCAAAGATGAACAACTCTCTAAAATTGATTTAAATGGCATCCACCCTTTCGCAAATACAACAACCTACTTATCTCAACTTGAAGCTACCGAAAGAAAGCGTAATACATCTATGCAAGAAAAAGATGCTAACCCAATTCTTCATCACATCCCAGATCAACTCAGCACAAAAGAACAAATGACAGCAGATATTCGATATGCAATGGCTGAACGTAACCAGCGAAAGGAAGAAGAAAAACGAGCGAAAGAGAGAGCGAAAGAACCTCAAACCAGAAGAACACCCTCCCCCGAACAGGAAGTAGATCCATCAAATACCGCACCAGGGAACAACTTATCTGATGAAATCGAGTTTTACTTAAGAAACCTCCATGATATCGCTTCTCAACTTGAAAACATTCATGCTAACTTTGAATTTGACTCCTTAGAAATAAACGGCGAAAGATTTAAGAATGAAGCCAAAAGAACCATGCTTCGTCTTTTGCTTGCACGCTTCTTTTTCTACCTTCAACAATTAGCTAACAAAGCTGGTGATAAATTTAAAATGCAGCCTTATGCACAAATGCGACACGCGCTTGCTAAAGGGGACGTCATTATATCTAGCCAAGAAAAAAGCACTCGCAAGAATGGCGGTTATCAGTTCTATAACGCACTCTGGAAAGAGCTTAGTGAAAAAGACCCGAACAACCCAACAACAGCAGAAATCATCCAAAGTCAAATTAAGCAAATCTTGAATGGCATTATCACCTATAATCCTGAGGCTTTTTTTGAGAACTTTGATAAACTCAAAGACTCTCAAGCATACAAAAAGCTTAATGATTGGGGACTTGCTGTTCGCGAAGATGAATCACAAGAAAGCGCCAAAGCAAAGCTAGCTAGAAGCATCCATGGGTTTCGCCCTGAAAAATCACAAAAAGGTGACTTAGGTAAACTTGAGATATTCGAAGAAAAGATTCAATTCCTGCATGCGCTAAAACAAAGTAAGCTTTTTGGAAAATATCATAACATTTTCAACAACAATCAAGAAACTGAATGTACTGCATTACAGATACTTTCACATCCTTTTGCTCGTGTACTTTTGCAAACGGTCGTTGATATTATTGTTATGAGCCACGACCTAAGAAACGCCGCAAAAAAAGGAAAGCTCAGCGGAAACAAACTTGAAGATTTCTTGAAAAACAATCAGAGCTTTGAAAATTGGACAAATACAAATTATGCCGACATTCGTAACAGTTACTGGCATGATGGATATATCGATCCAACAATCTTGAATAATGCATTCACGGCGGCACAGAAGCCTTGTATTGGCAACTTGCTAAAAATATTAAAGGTCTCACTGCTGGATCCTGAAGCTGAAGCCTTTCATCCTTCTCTTCCCTCCAGGCCCTCTTTCTTTTCAACAGACGCGGGTAGTAGTACTAGCCTTGAAACAGCCACCGCTATAACGGCCTCGGCATAATCTGCAAGGCCGTTATCCCAGCGGGAACACGAAACTCTTCTTAACTCATAAAAAAAAGCAAAAAGAAAAAGGGCACTTTTAAAGCTATTTCTAGAAAAATAGAGCTGTGTATACTTAACAATTAAGAATAACATTGAAATAAAAAAATATGTCTAAGAAACCCAAGCTCGCAAACTACGCGCAAAAGAAAAGAGAAAAAGCAAAAGATAGAGAGCGAGAAACGCAAAACAAGTATGAGCTTGGTGAAGCAAAGCGAGCAAAGCCCGCCATCACTGAAAGCCCCAGCGAGCTTAACCCTACTTCATATATACAATATGGCCTAGCTGCTTTATTTCTAACAGCGATCACCAGGCAAGTCTATGACAGCCACTCCCAAAAACGCTTAAATGAAACAGCAATGCCAGGGAGCACGACCACACCATCCAAAGTCATCTCCCCCTATGCAGAAACAATGCTTGCAACACTAGCTTTGAACAAGGCTATCCCAGCCCCTCTAAGACTTATGGCTTTTGCTCAAGCTCTCTGGCCAAAAACATCAGCCCAACCAGAGAAGGAAGGTTTCACAACAGCTTTTATGCCAGCTGTCACATTTAAAGGAGCATACAACCAAACCTTAACACTTAATCAATTAATCGAACGAGGTGACTTAGAACAAGCCTCAGAACGCTTAACATTCTTGAGCGAGCAGCCAAATAAAAAAGAATTCAATCGCTATATGACTGAATTTGCACAAACAACTTTAGAACCCGCGGTTATGAAGTTACTTGTCTCAGATTTGGAGGCACTTTATCTAGAAGATAACAGGCCAAAACTCAAAAGACATTTAGAGAAATTATATAAAACATTAACCCCCACTGTCATTACCAAAGCGATAAGGGAAACATGGGAAGCTAGCATTGATAATAAAATGTCAGGTCGGAGATTGTTTGCCAATATTGCACTTGATCATTTATTTGAGCTCACAAGAGAACGTGGAGACCTTTCAGCCGCCCCAGAACAATATCTTCTTATGGCTAAGATACACTTCGATATTTACTCCAATGCAAATGCAGTTCATTCTGGAGACTTATCAATAGCAGAGACACATTCCAGAGTGGGTTTAATAATAAAACCCAAAGGAAAAACTGCCGAAGAGCTTTTACGGTTGCATTACAAGATAATGGCAGCTATCCGTAAAACGACAAAAAAAACGACTGAAGCCAATATTTTCGCAGACATAGACACAGAACACAAAATTATTCGGCGAACAACCTCGCATCTTCAAACCCACATTCCTACTGTACTAGCACCGCTCAAGAACCTTCATACCAAGTGGGCCATAGAAGAACATCGGATCAAGGAAGAAAGAAACCTCCTAGTAAACGTAAGCCCCGAGAATGCTTGGCGTCCAGAGGAGAAAGTGATCATGGTGGATGGGCAAGAAAGGCATTTAACAGAAGAACAGCAAAAAGTCATTGAAGAAATCATTTCTTTTGTAGAAACTTACCGCCAAAAGGATCCTAAAGTGGCTCTTGCAGAGTTTAATGCAATTATCAATAGAGCCGAACCCAGCTTCATTTCTACTTATATACCTGGACATTTTTCACTTTATCACAGAGCAGCCCTAGAGCTTGATCAGAAGCTAGAGCTTCGACTAATCCGCCTATTTCAATTCAGTGAGGCCTGGAATAGCATAGGACTTTTCACTACAGGAAAAAACCTTAACGGTATATTAATGCAATATATGCCAGAAAACCTTGATGCGCCATTATTTATTGCTGAGGCTCATATACTTGAAGGAAACACTCAAAAAGCAAAAAAAGCACTTAATGATGTTGCTAAGCTTATGGATATAGTAGAACTACCCAAAGAAAGCAATATTTATCATCGCTGGCTTTACTTGAAAGATCAGCTTAGACGCCCTCTTGAAAAACGAAAATGCCTTGCAAGAGTCATGTATGGACTTGACCCTGAAACCAGGGGTGATTCTGGGAAAATTGAGCAGCGTCATGAAGAAGCCTTGCAACTCAACTTTAGATTACTGAAGACAAGTAGTGTGCTCGATGAAGCCGAAGATAGTGCAACAACAGATCTCGAGCTCGCCATAAGAAAACTTGAATCCGACCTCAGATTTGAGCACTATGATATCAGCAACCAACCTCTTAGTGATGGCTTTGAAGGACAGAAAGCGTTATTAGCCGAGTATAGGGACCGCCTCAGCTTCCAATATAAAGTGAAAGCTTTTGCCCTGACGATGGTTTCCGTTATATCATCCTCTTTTCCCGTGAGATATCTGTGGCGCCAACATAAAAAAACCTCTGATAAAAAAAACAAAGCGCGCGACAGAGCCAACCTATTATTCTCATTTTTTAAAACACCAACATTCACTTGGCAGTGGAGATTTTCTGATAGAAATAACTCGCTTGATTGCCGATTACAAATGACATTACCACAAGAAAACCACGAAACAATTCAATTAGAAACAGAAGAGGGTCATTTTAACATTCGCAAAGACTTTTTCCTGGCTATTTTACGAAGACACATGAAGAAGGTTAAAGAAAAAGGATCATCTCTGGAACTAGAAGGAGAGCATCTGGCTGAAGTTTTCGACCCTTTCAAGTCTGAACTTGAAAAAGCATTTCGATTTCAGGGGTCCTCTTTCTGCTCTACGCTGAGCGGTATAGGTTTATTTAAAAACTTAGGATACATCGAACCTCGAGTTTTTGAACTCCCTCTTCCACTTAGTGAAAAAACGATACTTAACTTAGACGGTCATCAAATTACTTTTGGAAACAAAATGCTTTTTGAAATTCTAAGCAAAGCTTTCGAAACCTACAAAGAGAAAACTCACAGCAGCAAGCTGATATTTGTTAAGAATCAAGCTAGCAATAGTTTTACAATACGATTAAATAAGCTAGGCGAGGATTTAGAAAACTTTGAGAATAATGCTGGAGAATCCATAAAGGAATTGACTATTCAATACACCAAGCTCTATTTTATTACTGGCGAAACCTTTTTCGATCGCTGGACTTATAGACCCATTGACTTAAACCAAGAAGGCGAGACAAAAAAAGCATTTCAATTTGATGCTAACAACTTTAAACAAGAAGCCAACCATCAAGATGGCGAGTTAAAATCAAGACATCTCACCTATTTAATGGCAAAAAATCTCGAAAGACTAAGGGAGGCTGAGCAACGCAAGCAAGCTGACGATAGCAATGAAAGTCTGATTGTTTTTTGCAAGGGTGAAAAGAACAATGAACATCTTCTCTATGCTGAAGTCACCCCAAGGATGATCAACGCCGAAGATGAAAAACTCCCGGGAATTGATTTAAGCTCAATCCATCCTTTTGCAGATACTACAAGCTATTTATCTCAACTTGAGGCTAGCAAAAGAAAACGTAACACTTCTACTGAAGGAAAAGATGACAACCCAATTCTTCATCATACCCCAGATCAACTCAGCACGAACGAACAAAGAACAGCAGATATTCGATTTGCAATCGCTGAACGTAATCGACGAAAAAATGAAGCTGAAGAACATGAAAAACCAATAATGGAGGAAGCTCAAACCCGCAATGGATCACCATCAATAAAGCAAGCGAATACAGCTTCCAGCAAAAATCTATCCGATGATGTCGAGCTTTGCCTAAGAAACCTCCACGACCTATCCTCACAACTTGAAAACATTCAGGCTAATTTTGAATTCAAAGCTCTAGAAATTAACGACAATACATTCAAAAACAAAGCCAAAAGAACCATGCTTCGTCTTTTACTTTCACGTTTCTTTTTCTATGTAGAGCAACTGGCTAGCGAAGCAGGTAGTAACTTTAGTATGCAGCCTTATTCGCAAATGCGCCATATTCTTGCTAAGTGCGATGTCATTATAACCATTCACGAAGAAGGCACCAAGCACAACCCGGCCTACCATTTCTATAATGCTTTATGGAAAGAGCTTAGTGAAAAAGAACCGAACATAGAAGGTAGGTTACCAACAATGACCGAAGTCATTCAAAGGGAAATCAAAAAGATTCTTAACGGCAGCGCAGAATACAGACCCGAATCCTTTTTTGAAATTTTTGATGAACTTAGAGAATTCTCTACCTATAAAAAACTTCAGGACTGGAGACTAACTACTCCCGAAGGTAAAAATCAACAAGAAGCAAAAGACAATCTAAGTGATAGAATTTCCGAAAGAAGCGCACCAAGTAAAGTTGAGGCGCTCAAAGCAAACATTAAATGCCTGAAAGCCTTAAAAGAAAGCGATCTTTTTGAAAAATACTATAGGATATTTAACGCCTACAGTAGCAACCAAGAAACGGAGTACAATGCCCTACTTTTACTCCCACATCCTTTTGTTCGCCTACTTTTACAAACCATTGTTGATATCACAGTCTTAAGTCACGACCTAAGAAAGGTCGCAAAAGAAGAAAAAAAACTTAACGGCAACAAAGAACTTAAAGACTTCCTTAAGAGTAACAAAGCATTTGAACACTGGACAAACACGGCTTATAAAGAAATTCGAAATAGTTATTGGCATGATGGCTATATCGATCCAAGGCTTATAAAAAATGCCTTCACGGCAGCACGAGCTACTAGCCTTAATAAATTAACAAATATGCTAGGTGTAACACTAGAAAAAGAAGACCCAAGCGCAGCATTGGATATTAGCCATAGCAATCTCGATCCAGAAGCTCCGGCATTTGAATACAGACCACCTTCGCCAATTAGCATTCTTTCTTCTGGGCCTAGCCTCTTCGAAGGAGAAGCTGTGAGCAAGGACTCTGCTGAAACACCCCAAATCATCGGTGTTCCAGGATAACCTCACATGTCATCCCGGCCCTAACTTCACACCTCATCCCGGCCTTATCTTCACACGTCATCCCGGCCTTATCTTCACACGTCATCCCGGCCTTGAGCCGGGATCTTTTTCAATTCACCAAGATCCCTGCTTCCGCAGGAATGACAGAATCAGCCACACCCATAAAAAAACAAAAAAACAGTTCCAGATCAAGCGAATATCGCCTATAATCCGCGCATAAACATTCATGCCTGGGCGCCTAGCCTCTCGTAGAGTCACTTTAAGAGCAATTTTCTACTTGTTTAAACGATGTAGCTTGGCATGAGATTACATTCATAAAAATCATATAAGGTAAATCATGGCAACGCCCATAACCCAAGAAGAAATCTCAATGAAGCCACTTTGGCTGGCTTTTTGCGCTGTTTTGGTAGGTGTTATTGGTGGTTTTGGCGCGATTGTTTTTAGAATGATGATTGGGTTTGTTCATAATTTGCTATTTCAAGCAAGCTTAAGCACTAACTTTTCTGCTGAACATCATATTGCGCCAAGCATTTGGGGCATTGGGATTATTTTCGTGCCTGTTGTTGGCGCTGTAGTTGTGACTTGGCTAACTCAAACTTTTGCGCCTGAAGCCAAAGGGCATGGTGTCCCTGAAGTAATGAACGCCATCTATTATGGCAAAGGGAAAATTCGCCCTGTAGTTGCATTGGTTAAAGCCTTGGCTTCTGCAATTTCTATTGGTTCAGGTGGTTCAATCGGCCGAGAGGGCCCTATTGTCCAAGTGGGCTCAGCCTTTGGTTCTTCCCTGGGACAACTCTTCACAATGTCCGTTTCACAACGCAACTTAATGATTGCCGCAGGTGCTGCAGCAGGTATTGCTGCGACTTTCAACGCACCGATTGGTGGTTTAGCCTTTGCTTTTGAATTACTCATGGTGTCGATTAGCGCCTCCACTGTCGGCATGGTAGCGATTGCAACCGTGACCGCGACTTATATTGCCAATGTTTTTATTGGGCTTGCGCCATCTTTTGATGTACCCAAGATCACACTTGCTTTACATCATATTTATTCACTCCCCATGCTTTTATGGTTTGTACCCTTTGGCATTATCATGGGGCTTGTATCTGCTTTATTTATTCGTTCAATTTATTGGACTGAAGACACTTTTGATCGTGTTTTTCATAACCCTTATATACGCCATATGTTCGGCATGTTTTTACTTGGTGTTTTAATGTATGCCTTGCTTCGCTTAACAGGTGAATACTATGTTGCAGGTGTTGGTTACTCGACAATCATAGAATTGCTACGCGGCATTTTAACAAACCCATGGTTTTTATTAATCTTATTTATTGTAAAATTATTAGCGACTTGTTTAACGCTAGGCTCTGGCGCATCGGGTGGTATTTTTTCACCTTCCCTTTTCTTAGGCGCAACTTTCGGCGCATCCTTCGCCGCTTTCTTAAATCACTTCGCACCAGGTCTTCACGCCGACCCCGTAATGTTTACTGTTGCAGGAATGGCAGCAATGGTCAGCGGAACAACAGGCGCCGTAATCACTGCCATCACCATGACCTTTGAACAAACACGCGATTATTCAGCGATTTTACCTATCATGTTATCAGTAGCTTTGGCTTATATGATCCGTGTCATGGTCTGCAAAGAAAGTATTTACACCTTGAAATTAAAACGCCGCGGTTTTGCCTTGCCACAAGGATTGCTCGCCGCTTACAACCCAAGTCAAATTGCCACCGACTTTATGTCAACCGATTTTGAAATCATTGAAAAAGAAGATGTCTCAGCTTGGCTTGAAGATCTTGACCCATTGAATGCAAAAAAATACACGCTAGTTGAAGAGAATGGCGAAGTCATTGGCGTTATTCGCAAAGAGTTACGCTATTTAATGGCGGATGTTGCCCCCGCGAAAGCCATTAACACAAACATTATTTTCGTACGCCCAGACAGCCGCTGGCCTGTCGTCATACGCTACATGCAAAGAAAAAATTCTGAAATTGCTTTAGTGAACTATCGCAAAGGTTTAGAAAAAACAAGTAGTGTCGTTGGCGTTATTTCTCCGATAGAAATTTTGGATGCGACCTCTAAGACTTCTGAGCTTTAACCTAATGGGCCCAACCCCGATACCTGACTTAACACCTTATCGACGAAAGCAAAGCTGGCGTCTTACTTTCATAGATTAAAGCCAAGACCAGGCACCTGCTCCCTCTTTCATAGATTAAAGCCAAAGCCAGGCACCTGCTCCCTGAAGCAATAAAAAAACGAAAACCCACTTCAATTTTGATTTAAAAGATAGATCCATATTGCTATTTGGCACATTTTGCGTACAATTCACTCCCGTTAAGCCGGATGCTAGTGTTTTGATGGCTGGTGTTTAGAGATAATAAAAAAGAGAGGTATTGCTGTGGGATCAGGGTGTGAGCTACCAGAAGAGTTTTATTATTTTCCAAAAACGGCTCAAACAGTAAGGGCTTTCATGCCACCAGGTAGGCTTGAAATTCGCTCCGGGAAGCCTCGCTGGAGACGTACTCACGTCCAGGAAGCTGATCCAGAGAAAAAAACCTTAATTATTACTGACTGGAGAGTGACGGCGACCTTTTCTGGGAGATGCCAGCAAAAAATATCACAAACCATCAGCGCTCTTAAAGCTCAGGGTTTCACGGTCTATGTTTGGCAGGAGGGTCGATTTCTTAAGGATGACTATTCTCTTAGCAATATAACACCAGAAATGCCCGCCCTTATTCATGAAGCCTATGCAAAAGAGCTTGGGTTAACGCGTGATGAAACACTGCTAATTGATCCTTGCTGGGTAGACTACCTATGCTTAGAAAGTAATTCAAAAGAAACTTTAATTAGTCTAAAGGATATTACTCAGTCTCAATATAAGGAAAGCAACTTGCTTTCATGGGTTGTAGCAGCTGGCCGATCTATTTTACATCATAAGTTTTCAGACCCTGATAATAAGTTAGTTGAGCGTATTAGAGAGGGCTATCCAGGCATTCAAATCAAGGAACGGTGGAATAATCTGGACTTCCGTTTTGATGTTTTTGGTACAATGTTGGATGCGGTTGAGCGCGGAAGCTCATTTACTCTCAATGGAGCGGCGCTCACTCGTGTTAAATTTATGAATATGAGAGAGTTATTTTTGGGGCATTCTAAGTGTAGCTCATTACACCTTCAGAGGATATTAACTTTAACACCTAACCTGGAAAAACTAACACTTCTCTTTTTAGAGAAACTCTCGGAATATGATTTTAAGGCGTTCAACTTTAAAGGGCTTGAAGTGCTTGAGATAGGATATTGCAATTTAAGCATGCAAAGTTTAGAGGCATTGTTAAAAGGGGCTGCTTCTTTAAAAAAACTAACGCTTTACAAGTTAGAAAACCTCTCGGACTGTCATTTGAGCGCGCTCGATTTTAAAGCGCTTGAAGTGCTTGAAATAGCTAATTGCAATTTAAGCGCGCAAAGTTTAGAGGCGCTGTTAAAAGGGGCTGCTTCTTTAAGAAAACTAACGCTTTACAATTTACAAAACCTCTCGGAGCATGATTTTAATGCGCTTGATTTTAAAGCGCTTGAAGCAGTTGAGATAGGATTTTGCAATTTAAGCGCACAAAGTTTAGAAGCATTGTTAACGGGGGCTTCTTCTTTAAAAAAACTAACCCTTTACGATTTACAAAACCTCTCGGACTGTAACTTGAGAGCGTTTAATTTTAAAGAACTTGAAACGCTTGGGATAACCAATTGCAATTTAAGCGCGCAAAGTTTAGAGGCATTGTTAAAAGAGGCTGCTTCTTTAAAAAAACTAACGCTTTACGCTTTAGAAAACCTCTCGGACTGTAATTTTAATGCGCTTAATTTTAAAGAACTTGAAACGCTTAAGATAGTTAATTGCAATTTAAGCGCGCAAAGTTTAGAGGCACTGTTAAAAGGGGCCGCTTCTTTAAAAAAACTAACGCTTCGCGCTTTAGAAAACCTCTCGGACTGTCATTTGAGAGCGCTTGATCTTAAAGAACTTGAAGCGCTTGAAATAACCAATTGCAATTTAAGCGCGCAAAGTTTAGAGGCACTGTTAAAAGAGGCTGCTTCTTTAAAAAAACTAACGCTTTACGCTTTACAGAACCTCTCGGAGCATGATTTTAATGCGCTTAATTTTAAAGAACTTGAAACGCTTGAGATAGAGAGTTGCAATTTAGGCGCGCAAAGTTTAGAGGCACTGTTAAAAGGGGCTGCTTCTTTAAAAAAACTAGCGCTTCGCACTTTAGAAAACCTCTCGGACTGTAATTTTAATGTGCTTAATTTTAAAGAACTTGAAACGCTTAAGATAGTTAATTGCAATTTAAGCGCGCAAAGTTTAGAGGCGCTATTAAAAGGGATGCCTTCTTTGAAAGTGCTAACGCTTGTTGGATGTAAAGATCTCTCAGCCAGCTATATAAGCTCATTAAGGTCTAGACTAGGTATAATGGTAATCGACGGGAGGCAGAATGGCAATACTGCTGGAGCTAATCTAATACCTGGAAAAGTTAATCCCCCCACCTCTTCTGAGCTCGCAGTTGAGGGGGGGTAATAGGACGCCTCTATCTGTAGACGTGGATGCCAATACGGCTCCCTCATCATCATCAAACAATTCGAAAACAGTCATTCGTCACTTTTATCCAATGAGCCCAAATGCGCCGGATGTTCCCGTTGGCTATTATCGAAAAGATATTTTCTACGATCTTGAAGTTAATCCTCATGAGTGTGCTGGTCAGCCTCCCTTTAAGTTATCACGCAGAGGCGTGAAAGATAATGAACTTACAGCTACTTCTGCTAAGCCAATGCAAGCAGATACGTTTGCGGTAAAGGATCTCGTCCCGTCTGATGGAATGCATTTGTATTATGGCAAACAAAGTCTCGATCTCAATCATGAATGGCAGCCACTTGTATCACTTTCGCCTGAGGAAAACATGACGCATTATCATATTGAACCCTTCAGTGAAGGGGTTGAGGTACGATACTCTCAGTATGATAATCAAACCTACATTAGAAGCACTTCTGGGATAAAGCGTCTTACAGTGGACTTTCTTGTAGAAGTGCCGAGTACATCAGAGCATAAACTGCCTGCTGACATCCAGGCGCTTGTCGATGAATTTAAAAGGTATGAAGTAAAGGCGCTTGATCTCGAGGATCGCACTCATCTAACAGGAGAGGATTATCTTAAGGCTATTACCTCTCAAAGGAAGGGCTCGTGCTGCCACCGTGCAGTTGCTTTTAAGTATAAAATGGCAAAGCTTCACCCTGAGCTTCTTTGTCGTGTTATTCATAATAAACTTCATCTCTACGCTGAAGTTTATGTTTATAGCAGCAAACGCTGGATGCGATGTGACTTGGGCGGTCGGCGTCGGAAGCTTGTTGTTAAAGAACCTTTCAAACCTACGAAAACCCCTGCTGCGAAGTGTGCCCGTAAACCTTCTTCCTCTTCGAGGCCGCAACCTTCTCAGGAACTTCCTCTAGCATCCCTAAACCACCTATTGGATTTGCGTGTCAAACCATCCAAAGAGATATTCACTTCAGTCGGCGCGCTTTATCAAACCCTACTTAAGCAAGCAAAATCACTTATCTACACTGAAAAACCCGAACAAACACTAGCCCTACTATATGCGCTTCAAGCAACTATAAAAAAAGAAGCTAGCGCATGCTTTATCATCAACCATCCAGATGATATTGAAGATGAAGAATTGTCGCTGCATGCTTTTTTAGAAGAGGCGCACTCAAGTCAACGTCCAGCTGTATTGCTTATTAACTATGATCACTTTTCAGATGAAGACTTCGCAAGTTTGAGCGAGCTATTAGGTCGGCCAAGAAAATTGAAGGGGGTTGTTTTGCCCGATCAGGTTTCTTTGTTGGGTGTGTTTAATCATAGAAAAACGAATGCTTATCATGGTGATGATTTTCATGCCTGTTTTGATCAGAGCATTCATTGTTCCTTGAAAGAAGAAGTGTTATCAGAATCATTTGAAGCATTGTCTTTGCTTGAAGGAGATAAAAGTGAAGAGGGAATCTTATCAGCATTATCTGAAGCATTATCTTTGTTTAAAGAAAATGAAAGGTTGTTCTTAGAATCATTTAACACATGGTCTTTGCTTGAAGAAAATAAAAGTATTGATGAGTCAAGAACAGTCATCAATTTATTTCATCATGATGATTGGAAGCAGCGTTTATTCGGGGGCTATCAATTGCATGGCCATCATATTGTTTTCATAAAAGGACTTTTGCAAACGGCGCTTGAACAAGGCAAACCCATTACACTCATTAATCTCCCTTTACAAGATCAGCAGTTTTTTATCTTTTGGCAGCAAGCTTTAATCAGCGGGATGATTCATTATGAAGGGCAGAGCATCAGGCTCACGAGCGAGATGACCCTTGTGAAAAACATTCCCTATCAATGGGAGCTGCTATGTTCGGAGGTGCAATATAGTGAAGGGCTTATTGAGAAAGCAGAAACACTTAATGCGGCGACGGTCGAGTCTTTTTACTCAAGTTACGACTGTGATCAGAAAGAGAGAACGCTCAGGCAATTTCCTGGCATACTCATGAAGAATACTTCCTGCGAAGTGATTGATCTCAATGTAACAGGACCATTAAGGGAGGATCAATGGGCAGAATTGTTTAGTATCGCACATCAGTATAATAAACAGCTTAAACTGCATATTGCGCCAGGTCTCCAACTGCCAGAAGCACTAGCTGAGGCTTTAGGCGTGCCTCAACCGAGCTGTGAAGAGCCGCCTTCAATAGATGTGTTTAATCATACGCAGCTTATTGTCACGAATGATATTGATGCTTATTTATCTGAAAAGGAAGAGCTATTGCAAGAAGCGACGATTCTTCATTGTTCAGAGTTAGACGTTGAAACTTTATTAATCTCTATTCACGCTGAAGCTAAAAAGAACGAGAAGGATAACGTATTCACCTTTAAAGAACAGATGGGAATACTGCTTGAAAAACTAAACGCGGGTGAAACGGTTATACTGGCCGGTCCTATTTCAAATACATTAGCGGAAGGCTTGACTGATTTTTTATTGAAACGTTTACATCAAAGTAATGCGCCTGGTCGTTTATACCTTATGAATAATACCTCTGAAGGATTTGAGTACCTGCCTAAAGAAAATAGGCTCTTTGATCCTGAAGCCAAAAAAGCATTACTTTATAAAACATTTGAGCGAAGTCAGGTTGATGCGCTTGATGAGAAATTAATAACACAAGAAAGCTTTTGTCATTTGCAGACGCGTTTGCAGCAAGGTGAAGACGCCTGGAAAGGGTTAACGCATTTGGATTATCCTTTTTCCAAAGAAAGTTTTGAGCCGAGTGAAAGCGAAGCTAAAGCAGAGGCTTTTAATCGGCAACGTCTAGGTGAGGTATTTAGGCGCTTGGACTCCGCACCTTATCTTTATTTGGCAGGTTTAACCGGTGTTGGCAAAACAACGTTTGTAGAAAAATATTTAGGGCAAGCAGATTGCCAATTACATCTAGGCATAGAGCAAGCTCAGCATTGGGCGGATGACATTGCTGAAGGTGTTAAAGTACTTTTCATTGATGAAGCTAATTTAAAGTATCGCAATTGGAGCGAGTTTGAGGGTTTGTTTAATGAGCCGCCAAGCATTATTATTGATGGGAAGTATCATTTGCTTACAAAAAATCATAAAGTTATTTTTGCAGGTAACCCATTGGACTATGGGGCTGAGCGTAAGTTGTCCTCACTTTTTGATCGGCATGCTAATGTTATGGTTTTTGAGCCGCTGCCTTCTTATATTATTTATGAAGAAATTTTAAAGCCTGTTTTTGAAAATACGCCGCTTTCAGATGAGGCCTATAAAATGAGCCGAGTGATTCTTGAGGTTTATCATTACTTGTGTGAGCAATCGACTACTCATGTCCTTGTTACGCCACGCGAATTGCAAATGATGGCGCTGATGATGATATCGCATTCTTACAGATTTCCTTGTCAAGATTCTTTTTTAATAGCGCAGTATTATGCGCACCAACTTGGCCGCACGTTGGCGCCGAGTATTGGTGATTTTAACCAAAGGTTTGAGCCGGTCAGTTGGGGTGCCATTAGATCCGAAGGCCAAGAGGAGCTGCATGAGGTTGCTTTGCGAGAAGCTATTTATCCTTTGCCGCTCACAATATCTCGTCATGGAGCCATACAGCAACTTGTTAACTTATTAGCACTAAGAAACTATCGAGAAGATTTCGCAAATGAAGACGTGAAACGCTATGGCGGCTTGGGTGGCGTGCTTATTGAGGGTGAACCAGACACAGGAAAAATGTCGCTTGTTAAAGCTATGCTTGAGCAAAGCGATACCCCCTTTTGCGAAATAGCTTCCAGCACTTCAGTCGATGAAAAAACAAAGCGCTTACTTCGGGCTTTTGATCAGGGTGAAGTTGTTGTAATAAAAAATATTAATTGCTCTCCTCTCCTAGAGTCTTTATTGAATGATTTGTTAATGGGTAAGCGTCCCGATGGGCAAAGACCAAAAAAACCTGGCTTTATGGTGATAGGCACACAGCAACCAATAAGCAAAGCAGGACGTCGAAAAATGAGCCCTGCATTAACGAGACGACTTTTGAAAATTCACTTGCCCCCTTATACTCAAGAAGATACCCAGGCGATTTTTGAGAAATATAACCGTGATCCCGAGCAAGCTAAGGCATTAGCAGAGGAATATCAATTAGAGCTGAAATCTGCGAAGTCTAGCGCTACTTCACCGCTAAAGCTTGAGGCCGCTATTGGCTACGCAAAAAAACAGGGTATTCAGCAGGGTGAGAAGCGCTCTCTTGCGGCGATGATCGGGGGATTGGGGTGGTGTCAAAAGAGAGGCCTGGGAAGTGAGGCTCTGAGGCTGCAAAATGTTTCAGTACTAAGATCTTTGTGAGGTGAAAAAATGGGAAAACATAGCGCTTTACTTCATTTATCTTTTGTTTTCTTTGCAAGTACACCTTTTTTATAAACTTTATTTTTATTAACTTTGAGGAAATAATAACATGCGTCTCGACATCAAACCTGAAGTATTTCAAAAACTTGTCAAGAGCCTAGCTCAATATAGAGAAAACAAAGCAAGCAATCCAGATGCCGCTGTTGAAGCGGCAGCAAGATCAGCTGCAAACCTATTGACCCGTATGAGTATTGCCAGGCTTAAATTTAAGTTCCCAGAAGACATGCGCTATGCCGATGATTTTGAAACGGCTTGCGAGCTTATTTCACCAAAAGAAATGTTGTATCCACTTATTAGAGTGTTTTGTAATAAGGTTTCCAAGGGAGTAATTTCTGAACTTATGAGTCGAGCCGACACGTTAGAGAAGCTTGGTACATTTCCAAACATTGCTCTGGCTATGCGAGAAATGAGCCTGCCAAAAGACCTGACAATGCTTTCTGCCTTAGAGTTAGACCATCTAAGCCAAGAAAGTAACGCCGTATATTTTGCCTCTAGGTCTGATGACCCTGAACTAAAAAAATGGTATAGCCTACAAAAAAAAGACTTTTTATTTCACTTATCAAGAGATGATTCCTTTAAACTTAATACTGTAAATGTGCTGAACACGATGTTGTCTTTTCATATTTTTTCGCATTTATTTCAAGAGATAGATCCAGAAGTTAAAACACTCCTTCATTGGCTAAAAACAAGATTGTCTCAATTGCTTGCTCTGCACCGTACAGGACAGGGTATGCTTATTGTGCAAGCAGATACTGGTGCCGAACAAAGTACCGAACAATTAATGATACAAGCCGAGAAGTATTTGGCCTTGCAGAATCAAAAAAACATCGTGTATAACGACATTCAAGCGATTGATTACATGGCATTTTATAAGCTTAGGCTTATGCTCGTTCAATATGCTGCGAATCGAGATGTGCATACTGATGCTTTTAGCGTTGAGTTTAGTAGTCATGTTAATGCTTTTATTACAAGCTTTACCACATCGCTACTTCCTGATCAATCTTTGGGTAGACAACTTGATCCTCTTTTTCATATTCTTTTAGAGGATCTCAATAGGATGGCTCTTTTTGGTAAAAATCTACTGGAAAGCATAGGAATATGGCCTGCCTACAACCTCACTGATATCTTGCGTAGTCTGCAAGGTTACTTTTGCCGCGGTACGATTATTGAAAGTTGCTTAGAAGAATTGCGGTTGGCTTGTGATGAAAATATTTATAATTTCGATAATTTATGGTTGTTTTATTATTTGACTCGAGATAAGAAGCCTTTTTATGATGCTGAGGGCAAGGTTTCTCGAGATAAAATAGAAGGTTCTGATGTTTTCAAGCGTCTTTTACAAAAGCACCCCGGCTTTGAACTTCTAGTTGTTTCTGAACCACAGCCCTCGCTAGACATAGAGCATTTAAAAAAAGAAATTCATGTTCACACCTCTAGTATATTTACACGTTATAATACAAAAACTCCGGCAATGGGCCGAGAAGCTTTAATTCAATATGGTATATTTTCCCCTCTACGAGCTGAACTTAATCCTACCTTATTAAACTTACAAGCCCTTGTTAGTATGTTGGCAACGCTTGAGGCTGTTTATGATTGTTCGCCAGTTGCTAAAAAAGACGATTTTCAATATTGTTTTGAGGATATCTGTATAGCGCTCAAGGCTGCTCTCACACAAGAATTTAGCGTGGATAACAGTGATTGCTATTATATGCTTTTAGCACAAGCGGCACGTTTTTCTATTAGCCATTACGCGCGTATATGCGATGTGCCTGCTATGCTTCAAGAATTAGAAAAACTCCGTGCGCTGTGGTTATTTACCAAAGATAAACTTGCTGCCGACATGCAACAGGAGCTCACAAAATGTTTGGTAGAGAGCTTCTTGATAGCCAAGAACAGCATGTTACTAGAAGGTGATGATCTTGATGTTGTCATGTCATCAGCTAAAGAATTACTGTGTATAGCACCAGAAGAACTTGCTGCGTTTAAATTGCTGACGCCAGTAATATATCCCAGAAAGGGGCAGGAAAAGAAACTTGGTCAAGGGAAGAAAGAGACGATCTACTTAACTAGTCAGATTGAACTAGTTCGTGTTGCGCCAATTATTTTTGTGCAGAGATACCTTGAGCTTCTCTCTGTTATTGACAAATGGAGAAACGACATTCCTGATATAGTAGAGCTGACTGTGGTGCTAGCCATTAACATAAAGCGGGTAAGATCTGAAATGGACGCTTTATACAATCTAAATAGGTGGAGCTATAGAAAGCAAGAAATCTATGCTGTGTCTCAATGCCTAGACTGGTGTACTGCTTGTTTATATGGTGAAGATGCTGAAGAACTAGAGGAATCACTACTAGTGCTAAATAAGTCTTTAGACGATCGCACAAGAAAAGCTAAGGCTAGAGGTAACTTTCCGTTGAATGAGGTTTCAATGGCGATTACAAAAAACATTGAGGAAAAAACAGCAAGGATTTTAACGAGAAAAAAAGTGCCGGCGTCACTTGTTACAGCGCTTGAAAGAACAGTGGCATTGATAAAACGAGAACCTGCTCCAGTTGATATAAATGAGCTTCTTGATACAGAAAGAGCTTGCTTAGATGGAAGTATGCTGTTGAGATACCTTCCGAGAGATCTTGATAGATTTGAGCATGGGCATCAGCAGTGCGAGCTGTTACTTAAGTACGAAGAAGATCCATCTGTCGCTATTCAAATACAAGCCGTTGCATTAAGATTTTATGTTTATCAGCACGATTGTAAAGGATTTTTACAGGCACTAGAAGCATTGATAAAGTCGTCAGGGCAAGCCGAGGCATTACGAAAACGAAAGTCCCCCGCCTCACGGCAATTACAACAAACATTGAAAATCTTTGAAGACAGCTATTTGGCTGATGTCCCTTTAGATTCCTGTACGGAGCTTAGCGAGACTAGTCAAGCATGGTTGAGAAGATATTTTACTCAGCAACAATGGTTTCCTGATGCAAGTGATTCCCCGGTAAAGGTCATAGCACGTACTGTCAAGATGTTGCTACAAAGCAACGCCGAAGAAGCTTTAGGGCTCCTGGGTCAGTTGGTAACAAAATTAGATGCTCCTACTGATTTAATAGCTGAAGCTGAAGCAGGTAAAGATCCCGAGGCGGTGCTTCTTAATATTGTTCAGCACATAAAAAGACTAAGCAAGACAAAGCAAACTGAGGCGCTAGCCGCCGTATCTGCTTTGACAGAGACGTGGGGGATTCCAGGCTTAATAATAACCTATAAATCGGAGACCGGTTCAAGCGCTGAAGCAAAAGCAAACGAAGAAAAAGCAGAGCCAAAGCCAGATAAAGATAATGCAAGGCGTGAAACAGAAGGAAACTATGAAGGAAGCAGTCCTCCGCCGTTAGAGCTTCTTTTGTCTGCTGAGCAAGATAAGATAGCAGAAGCTTTTGATGATAAAAAAACACTGGAGGAGCTACGATGTGAGATAGGTAAGTGCTTAGACGATATTGTAACAGAGACGCAAACTGAAATTTTGAAACCAGAGAATATATTGCAGCGACTTAAAGCATTACGATCACTGGCTAGCCAAGAATTTGAACTGCGCGCGTCATTCTCTCATACTGAAACACAGGAGACTGCAATAAACGAGCAACTTGATCAGCGAATTATTTCAGTTCAGCAAATGGCACATCGCGCTCTACTTCAAGTGATAAGCCACTCAAAACAGGAGAGTGGATTATTGCTAGGTGATTACTTGCAAATGCAAGAAATGATCGAAAGTGTCATTAAGCTGAGACCTCAGGCTACTGCAGAATTATGGGAAGCTTTTCTTATTATGTTTGAACATGCAGACATGCTAGGCATAGATGCAATGTTGATACTTTTAGAGAAGACCTCAATCAATCAGTTAAAAGCACGATGGAAGGAGTATATTCACGGAAGGATTAACCTAGAGGTCAAGCTGTGTCAACAGAAAACATATACAGAGCATGAAGGGTTAATGGTTAAGCATGATAAGGCGACTCGCGCGCTTGAGCATCTTCAGGCAATAAAAGCACAAGGCGCTACGTCTCCAACATTTTGGACTGAGAAAGCTGAAGATCTCATGCCTGATAAAGAAAAGCATCTAGGTGAGAGAATGAGAGAGATGAAGCATGTATTATATGAACTTAATAATAAGATTGAAGCGGCACATAAGAGCGAGGGAGCTTCTTTAAGGAAGTTAGAAAAATATCGTGAGATGATATTTAAATCTGAAAAAAAACCTGGAACAAAACGCTGGGCAAGAGGTAGTTCTTTATATGCTACTGGAGGAACTCCCGGTGGAGCCAGGAAACCTGTTGGAGTAATAACGCACCGCAGGCGTGCCTAAAAAAACAATGCATGCCAGGCATAACAATTTAGTGCCTGGCCTGGCCTTGGCTTTATTTTTTTAAAATTTTATTTGCCATGCGCTGAAAAATTTCGTAAAATTTTTCACTCTACTTCATCCCCCCCCCCCCGAGATTACCATGCCTAGAAAG